>Ga0123342_1001762_pt1 | contig 36542 bp, 28 predicted proteins | sample Turbeawhitnodule_FD_89960 | JGI IMG/M metagenome (GOLD analysis project Ga0123342, IMG submission 89960) | Root nodule microbial communities of legume samples collected from Mexico - Turtle bean Mexico white nodule | ecosystem: Host-associated > Plants > Roots > Nodule | place: Mexico: Nepantla... | reverse complement strand
TTTGGCTTCCTTCCATTGAAGAGTTCATAAGGAGTCTTCTTCAGAATTGGCCTAATTAGCACTCTATTCATCACATAACAAGAAGTGCTAACTGCATCAGCCCAAAAATACTTAGGAAGAGAATATTCACTTAGCATTGTTCTTTGTATTTTGCAATCTTCTTGCAAGCTTCTCGAATGAAGAAAAGGCATCACTTTTTGATTCCAAGAAGAGAGTCCAAGTGAACCTAGAAAAATCATCCACAATAACAAGCGCATAGTAGTTTCCACCAAGGCTCGTGGTTCTTGAAGGTCCAAAAAGATCCATGTGAAGTAGCTCAAGAGGTTTTAAAGAAGAAACAACATTTTTTGTTTTAAAAGAATTTTTCACTTGTTTCCCCTTTTGGTAAGCTTCACAAATATGATTGTTCCTGTCGGTTGACCAGATCGTGCTTCGTGCATAGCTAAGACTTCGTGTATCAAGGACTCCTTCGTCTTTGTTCAAGATCACCACCCTTCGCCGTTGTTATGTGATAACTTAAGTCACGTGATCATCTCCCGACACGTGGCCCAATCGCACGGCCACCACTTAACGTCTTTTGCACTCCTCAAGTTTACGTTATGGCTTTCGAAATCGCACGCTTCAGTTACTGTTCTATCACTTGTAATCGCAACTGATTCTTCGTCTTCCTTCTCGAACCTTTTCTCTAGACACTCTCTTCGCACCTAAAATCTTCCTTCCTCCGATCATTTAAAGGTATGGTTTTTCTTCATCGATAGCCCTTCCTCTTGAACTTTTGTACTGATATAACTGCCTGGGCCTGTTTATATTTCTCGCATTTATCCTCCCCTTCTCGCTTTTCTTCGTTCCCCTATTTCTGAGCTTCTCGCGTGGGTAGGGCTTTTCTGGGGTTTCTTCCCCTTTTGCGCCATAACCCTTGTTTTCTGAACCTTTGCTATTTCTTCTTCTCAGCTTTCTTTGCTGTGCAATGGCGCGTACCAAAACCACCGCCAACCCTCCACCTCCCAGTGTCAACTACAAGTCTCAGTACCCTTGGGCTTCTGATGAGCTGCTTGTTGAGAATTCAACCTTAACCACCTTAGCTTATTGGAGGGCCCATGTAGGTGAACCAGGTGTTTACAAACATGACGCCTTCGCCAAAAGGCATGATGCCTACATATCTGTGCGTCCTTGCACACCCGGGGAGCCCGTTTGTGTGGACGACTCGTCGAACAACGGGGAGGCCTTCTTCTTCTTCTATCAGACCGTGTTCAAACGCATAGGCCTGCATTTGCCTTTCTCTGGATTCGAGAGAGAACTCGTAACCGAAATCAACGTCGCCCCTGCCCAGCTACACCCCAATAGCTGGGCCTTTGTCAAGGCGTTTGGAATTCTTTGTGGGTACTTTGGCCAACCCCCCTCCATAGACATATTCCTTCATTTCTTCAAGGTCAAGAAACAAGGGAAAAGCCTCTGGGTCAGCTTCAGCGGCATCGCCGGGAGGATCCTTCTATCTCTGTTCCAACAATCCTACAAGGGATGGAGGGGCAAGTTCTTCAGGGGGTGTTGCACTGATCACGACCGCACAGCGCTGGATGGGTTCCCTTTATACTGGGTACAGAAACTAAAGTTGACCAAACCCAAAACCTTAGACGAACTACCCTCAACAGATTGAGAGGTTTGCTTGATTTTGGCCAGCGTGGGGGTCTTAGACACTGCTGAGTTGATAGCTCGTGAATATAACTCTGAAGCCCTCACCCAATACCTTAGTATGGGAACTACTCCCCACTTATTTTCTCTAATTTCTGCCTTTGCTAGTTTTTACTCTTGTTCGTATATGTACTGCTTGTTTACTTTAGGTCTCCACAGTATATCTGATTATGCTTCATGCTTTGATTTAGCCTGTGCCTAACCTCTGCTTCATTTGCTTCCTTGGTGCAAATTCAAAAATGGGCATGAACAAGACGATGAGGCTTGCCAAGGCATTGACAGCCCGAGGCAAAACCACATCCAAGGGAGCTGAAGCCTCCACACACCCAGCCCCTGAGCCTATTCCTCCAACCTCTCCAACATCCCACTCTCAAATCCTCCCAACCACAGCACCTAACCAAAGCCTTCCTTCACCACATGCCACTCCCAACCCTAGCTCTCCACCTCCCATCGCAGTCGTGCCCTTCACCGTGGTCGAGACTGCAACCACACCAGCCCCCCTAGACAAAGGCAAAGGGGTGGTGGTGATTCCCTCTGAGGATGATGAAGACACCGAGGATGGGCAAGTCTTCAAGAGGAGGAGGACCAACAAGGTCGTCACCCCATTCTTCCTCCAACCATGGTGCTGAATCCCTGAGGGAGCACCCTCCAAGTGCCACATCATCGCCCCATCAACTAGCTTTGGGGGGTGGGGTTGAGTCCGCGCCCACACCTGATCCTACACCGGCCCCAGAACTTCCCCAACCAGTCCAAGGCTTCATAAAAGGCTTTCTGCACCAGGCGACGCCGGGAGGCTCAATTGATACAACCACAGAAGAAGGTGTCGCCTACTACATTGGGGAATACCTTTCCAATGCTCGCTCTTGGCGGGAGCAAGTTCAGGCCCAAGAGCGTCGCTGGTTTCACCAAGAGGTCTCCTACAAAGAAGCTCTGAAGGAAGCTCAGCAAGCAAAGGATGCCGCCAACAAAAGACTCCACGAGGCTGGTCAAACCTACGCTGAGCTTCTTAGTCAAACTGTGTCTCTTCGTGTGAAGATCGCTGAGCTTCAAGATGCTACCGAATCCTCCAAGATCCAACAGAAGAAACTTGAGGACCACTGTGTCGCTCGAGAGGTAAAACAGGGCGAGGTGGAGGCAACGCTTAATGCCAAGACTGAAGCCTTTGACCTGCTGCAAGCTAACTTTTCCAAACTGCAAGCAGAGAAGGACGAAGCTTTGGAAGCCAAAGATAAATAAATGGCCTCCCAAGCCGGGCGTTTTGAAAAGGGGGAGAAGGAGCTGGTCGACGACGCCGCGGGCGCTTTTGCTAAGGGGTTCGCAGAGGCCCTAGCCCAGGCGGCATGTGCAAATCCAGGGATCGACACCTCCAGCTGCAGCCCGCTCAACCATATCGTCGAAGGAAAGATCATACCCTTAGATATTCCTGAGGATTAGCCTCCTTTCTAACTTTGTACTTTTATAACCACTTGTTCCTCTGTAATGCCACGCTGCATATAATCAACCATTTTATCTTTGTATTCTTACTTGTGCTTCTCTTCTTTTACTACTTGGTAATCGTGTCTGTGCTTTATCTTCGTATCAATCATTGTCTTTACTTGCTTTCTCTTGCTCTGTGAATTCCTTCTGCTTCTTTAACTCGTAATAAACCTTTAGCTTGATCTTTGCTTACTCTTCGTGGCCCTGAGGCACCTACCACCGAAGGTGTTAATGGCCTTGTCATTGCTTAAAGATGAAGGAGGACACATCTCTTCTATGGCCTTGACATCGCTCAAAGGCGATGGAGGACTTTAACTCTTCTGGCCTCGTCATCGCCCAAAGGCGAAGGAGGACTTATCTTGGTCAAAGCCTACTTGCTCGTACTGGGTGCCCACACTCAAGGAGAGACCTGCTGAACGCAAGGTCGTTTCGTCCTCAGCATGTCTAGACACTTGGGACAAAGTTGCGCTTTGGTGCCCATGCCCGAGGAGAGGCTTGCTGGAAGCAGCACCGTATCGCCCACGAGGTTCTAAACACCTAAGGCAACTAGCCCTTATCTCTGTGCACTTGGTGTCCACGCCCGAGGAGAGGCCTGCCCGGAGGCAGCGCCGTTTCGTCCTCGGTGTGTCTAAAAACACCAAGGCTATCAGTGCGCTTGGTGCCTACGCCCGGGGAGAGGCATGCTGAAAGCGGTGTCGTATCGTCCCCGATGTATCTAAACACCAAGACGACCAGAGATTTGGTGATTACGCTTAAGGAGAAGGTTTCCCAAAGGATGGTGCTTCTCCTACCTGGCGTGTATCTGCACCAAACCACCTGGCTCTACACTGCTTCGAACTTCCTCACTGCCTGATGCCCACACTCGAAGGAGGCGCCCCCCACCACTTCCTTGCGAGGTGTCTAGACATCAGACACCGGGGCCAACCGTTCTTACCTAGGGAGGGGGCGTCCCGGAGGAATCTGTTAACCCCTGCCTCAGGGACAAGACGCCCGGATTTTAACTATGTTGTACTTACCTCTTGCGTTCGTCGTCCACGCCCGTGGAGTGCGCTCTCGCCGCTCCCTTTGGGGTGTCTAAACGTCCGAGGCATTTCGCGCTTTTGGTGCCCATGCCCAGAGGAGATATCTGCGTCCCTCCTACTGAGGTGTCTAAACACCATGATGGCGGGTTCGTTTCTTAATGAACCACGCCCTTTCTTTTTAGTGTTTCCTTACATTGCAAGAAAAGAAAACTCAAGACTATGTATACTTAAACTGATTTTTTTACTTGGGTGACCTCATTAAAAAAACCCCGAAAGGGAAAAAGAGTGTCCCCTTTTAACTGTGTACTACATAAAGTCTTTAACTAAAGTAAAACTTCAAATTAGCTGCGTTCTAGGTGCGTGAAATGGGGCCTCCCTCCAGAGTCTCGAGACTGTCCGACTCGTTCCCCTTAGCTTCGGTTACTCTAAAGGGCCCGGTCCACTTGGGAGACAGCTTGTTCTCCAACTCATACGGATGAGCCTTGCGCATGACGAGATCCGCCACCTGGAACTGGCGAGGCCTCACCTTGGAGTTGTACTGGTGCTCCACCTTTCTCTTCACTGCCTCAGCCTTTATTCTCGCCTTCTCCCTGGCCTCGTCCAACAGGTCCAAATTCACCCTCCTCTCCTCGTTGGACACCTCTGCCACAAAGTTCTGGAAACGTGGTGAGCTCTCGTGAATCTCCACCGGGATCATCGCATCTGATCCGTACACGAGGCTGAAAGGCGTCTCCATGGTGGAGGTCAAGGGCGTGGTGTGATAAGCCCACACTATCCTTGGTACTTCCTCCGTCCAAACTCCTTTGGCTTTCTCAAGCCTCCTCTTCAACCCTCTCAACAAGATTCTATTTGCGGACTCCACCTATCCGTTCGTCTGGGGGTGCTCGACTGATGCGAACACTTGTTTGATGCCTACCTTTGCACAAAACTTCCCCAGTTGTTGGCTTGCAAACTGAGTACCGTTATCCGAGACCAGACGCCTCAGCACACCGAAACGACACACAATGTTTTTCCAAACGAAGTGTTGTACCTTATGTGCAGTGATCTGTGCCACCGGTTCTGCTTCTATCTACTTTGTGAAGTACTCAATGGCTACTATTAAGTACTTCATCTGCCTTATCGCCAATGGAAAAGGCCCCAGAATGTCAATTCCCCAAGTGTGGAAAGACAATGGGTTGTAAATTCACCTCAGTTCTTCTGGCGGCGCCTTGTGCCAATCGGTGTGTTGTTGGCACTGCTTGCACCGCTGGGCGTACCCTACGCAATCTTGCCTTACAGTTGGCCAATAGAAGCCTGCCCGTACCACCTTGGATGCTAACGATCTCCCCCCCACGTGGCTTCCATAAATCCCTTCATGGAGTTCAACCATTATCCTAGTGCATTCATCTCCACTTACACACGTCAAGATTAGGTGTGTAAACCCATGCCTGAATAACGTCCCGTCCACCAGGGTATACCTTGCGGCATTTATTTTCACCTTCCTGCCCTCTTCTGGCTCCGCTGGGAAGATCCCATCTACAAGGTAGCGTCTGTAGGGGGTCATCCAGGTGTCTCCTTCTTCCAGGGCGCACACTTGCATGAGGTCCCCTCCTGTGGGCGAGGCCGAGTAGACACTTACGCTAGGGGCCCTTGCCGTCTCCTGAGTCAAAGACCGATGACTCTCCGGCTTTCCCTTGGATGCACTGATATGGAGGACATTCACTCTGTTATCTGCCACAAACTTTCGCGGCGCCTTGAGGGTCTCTTGGATGACCGTCCTCTGCCTTCCCCCCTTGCTTGAGCTGGCCAGCTTGGCGAGCAGGTCAGCACGGGCATTTTGTTCTCTTGGGACGTGTACCAACTCATATGCCGCGAATGCTCCCTTTAGCAACTAGACGTACCTTAAATACGCAGTCATCTGCGGGTCTTTTGCTTGATACTCCCCGGTCACATGCCCCGTGACCAGCAGCGAGTCGCTCTTCGCCAAGAGGCTTCGCGCGCCCATCTCCTTGGCTAAAAGCATCCCTGAGGACCTCGTACTCTGCCTGGTTCTTGCTTTCCTTGAAGGCGAACCGCAGGGCTTGCTCAATTAATACCTTGTTGGGCCCCTCCAAGACTATCCCAGCGCCGCTTCCTTGTTGATTCGAGGATCCGTCCACTGACAACAGCCACTGAGAATCGAGTTCCACTTCCTGGGGGGCACCTCCTGGTGATAGCTCTGCGACGAAGTCTGCATAGATCTGTCCCTTAATGGATCCCCTGGGCTCGTATACTATATCAAACTCTGATAGCTCCATCGCCTAGTGAACCATCCTCCCAGCAACATCTGGCTTCTACAACACCTTCTGGATGGGGAGATCCGTCATCACCGCCACCGTAAAACTGTGGAAATAGTGGTGGAGCCTCCTGGCAGAGAATACCACTGCTAAGGCCACTTTCTCCAAAGATTGATACCTCGTCTCCGGGCCCTGCAAGGCCTTGCTTACGAAGTATATAGGCTTCTGCACCTGATCCTGCTCTTGAACTAGCACAGATCTGATGGCCCACTCCGTCACTGCGAAATACAAGCGGAGGGGCACGCCCGTCTGCGACTTGCATAACACAGGAGGCGTCGCCAGGTATTCCTTCAGCTTGAGGAAAGCTGCCTCACACTCCCCCATCCACACGAAGCGACTGTTCCTCTTCAGGCACTGGAAATATGGGTGGCCCTTATCTCCACCAGCAAATACGAACCTTGACAGGGCCGTCATGCGCCCCGTCAACTGCTGCACTTCCTTTACCGAGGTTGGGCTCCTCATGGCGATGATTGCTGCACACTTATCGGGGTTTGCCTCTATTCCCCGTTCAGTGAGCATGAATCCCAGGAACTTTCCTGCCTCGACCCTAAAGACGCATTTCTCCGGGTTCAGCTTGAGGCGGTACCTGGCTATGGTGGGAAACAACTCTTCCAAATCAGCCGTGTGCCACTCCCTCTCATGCGAGGTCACCACCATGTCATCAACATAGGCTTGCACATTCCTACCCACCATAGTTGCAAGGACCTTATCCATCAGCCTTTGGTAGGTGGCACCCGCGTTCTTCAGCCCAAACGGCATCACCTTATAGCAGTAACAACATGTCTCGGTCATGAATGCCGTTTTGCTCTCATCACGGGGATGCATCTTGATCTGATTATACCCTGAAAAAGCATCCAAGAAACTCAACATTTTCCACCCCGAGGCACTATCTACCAATGCGTCGATGCTGGGCAAAGGATATGAGTCTTTAGGGCACGCCTTATTCAAGTCCGTGAAGTCCACACACATCCTCCACTTCCCATTCGCCTTCTTCACTAGGACCACGTTGGCCAACCACTCAGGGTACTTGATCTCCCTGATGTATCTGGCGTTCAGCAACTTCCTCGTTTCCTCTTGCACGACGAGGCGCCTCTCTTCATTAAACTTTCTTCTTCTCTGCCGTATCGGACGAACCTTGGGGTCCATGGTCAGATGATGGCACATGAAATCCGGGTCAATGCCGGGCATGTCCGAGACGAACCGTGCAAAGGCATTCAGGTGGCGCGAGATGACGGCCGCCACCTGGTCCTGCTCTTCTTGGCTTAGGCATCTCCCCAAGAGAAAGGTTCTGCCACCTATCTGTCTCTCGACGACGTTCTCAACTGGCTTCGGTCATCTCTCCCGGGCGTCCTCCACACGGGCCATGCCACAACCGACGTCTCCTCTCGCAACGCCGCCTACCGGCGCCTCCTTCCCAAGCTTCGCTCCAGCGGACGTGCCTTCCATGGGTTTCGCCCCGACAGGCGTTTCCCCCATACATACGTATTCCTCGGGCGATGCCTCTGAGGGTTCTACATCCATGGGCGTCTCCTCTTGGCCCGGGCGTTTCGTCACTGCAAAGACGCCCCTCTTTGTTTTAAAACTATTCTCATAGCACTTCCGGGCCTCCTCCTGATCTGACTTGATCACGATTACCCAGCCACTAAGATCTGGCAACTTCATCTTCATGTGGCGCGTAGAGGCCACTACCCTTAGCCTATTCAGCGCAGGCCTTCCCAACAAGATGTTGTAGGCTGAATTGGCGTTTACCACCAAGTATCGGATGCTCTCAGTACGAGATGCGGTGCCATCTGTGAACGTCGTTCTCTGCTCCAAGTACCCTCACACCTCGACCTGATCCCCAGCGAAACCATATAGGCACCCTGCATACGGCCTCAACAGATCGGGGGATAACTGCAGCTTATTGAATGTGGATAGGAACATCACATCCGCGGAGCTCCCTTGGTCCACAAGCACTCGGTGCACCTTCCTACCCGCAGTCACAACTGAAATCACCACGGGGTCGTTGTCGTGGGGGACGACGTCGTGAAGGTCAACCCTCTTAAAGGTGAGGTCTACATCCACCGGGTCATCCACCGCCACTTTCCCATCCACTGACATCACAGAGCGTGCATACCTCTTACGCTGTGACGCTGTGCACCCCCCACCTGAGAATCCATCAGAGATGGTGTGGATCTCTCCGTGATGGGCATCTCATGGGCATCTCATGGGCCTGATCCTCTTCATGTACTACCAGTGTCGCGGCCGTAGAGGACCTGGCCAGATAATCCTTCAAAAACCCACTTTTCACCAGCTCATCCAACTGATGGCCCAGTGTCAAGCAGTTGTTGATGTGATGACCGAAGGCCTGGTGGAACTCACACCATGCATCCTTGTGAGGTCCCAGCACTTTATCAGTCTTCACCAAGGCCCTCAGCCTATCTGCAATGTTAGGCACGACGATTAAGTCCTTCAACTCTACCATAAAATTATGCCTCACCGACTTATTTCCCTTTGCACGCCCCCTCGCCTGGGGCTTCCTTACCTCGTAAGGGCGCCTCCTGTCCTGACCCCTCTTTCCCGTCGTGGCCTCGTTCACCCTGGCGGGCTGGGCACGCGACTGCGCTCTTGGGTGTGCTGGTGGAACACTCGTACGCTTCTCGCACACCTCGCCCTCAGTTGCGATGTGCTCCACCGCGCGACGCCTAATCTCTGCAAAGGTTCGGGGGCAGCTTCTGATGATTGATTCGCAGAAAGGCCCAGGGCACATCCCTTTCCTGAACGCATAGACAATCATCGATTCCTCTGTGGTGCCAACCTTCACCACTTGTGCCCCAAACCGGTTGATATACTCTTTCAGCGTCTCTCCTTGATACTGCTTCACATCAAAGAGATCGTACGACTCTGGTGGACGGGCCCTTTTAATCTTTGAAGATAGTCTCGTCTTTTAATCTTTCTACACTAGTGCGATCTATTTCTCGCTAGGATACAACAAGTTGGTTAGACTTATTTTCATCAGAAGCGGTGATCTTACCTGATTCGTCACTAGATGATGCAAGCCAAGCCAACAAGAAGATGACCAAGGATGCAAATGACCATTCACACTATGAGAAGTCATCTCAACATGCAAGTGAAGACCTCACCAGAGGGAGAAATGGACAAAGACCAGAGCGTTTAATGTTCTTCCTACTGGTCTTTTTAATAATTAGCATATGTTGTAATTAATTTGGGCTCACTTTGGAGGTCCAAATAGCAAATATATGCTAGAATAAGGTACCTTTAGCATAATAGGGGGTGTGGGTAGCATTTTAGCTTGTTCCTAACCCTTTTGGAAGGCATTTTGACCTAATTTCTAGAAGGACAAGCTTAGGTCATGCCTTAATCATGATTTACCACTGACATGACTTAATTACGATTAATTATGGATTTACGAGTTGTGTTTGAATTAAGAGAGTTATTCGACATTGTCGGCCATTAGGTCATGTCGGCCTAACATTTATATAAAAAAAAATAGAAAATATAATGCTTGACAACTATGTGATCTCCTGGCTTTTTTTAATGTGTTATGAGTGTAAGAATTGCTATAAAGGAGAAACTTTGTTTGAGTCTATCATTCTAAATTTGGAGCTTCAATTTCGTAATTGCCTGACCCTACTAGTACGTAATATTACATTGGATTATAATAGTAATATTGTAATAAATATCTGACCTACAACACAGTTAAGAATCTCTAATATCAAATTTAAAGTAGAATCTATAATATCAGTTGCTCTTTTGAAAATAAAGACCTTATTCTCATATCTTCCCATCTTGCTTGCAATGTTCGATTTTGAAATCTTTTGTGATCCTTTTTCTTATTTTCTTAATGAAGTAATATGAATATGACAGAATGGTTTTCATCAAACTTTTAGCAATCTAAAGGTTTTGTCCCTCGTACATGCTTTGTACGTTCTGGTCAATAGTCACAATTAAGGACAAATGATATCGTATAAGTTATTCAATAACCCTAAAACTTATTAAATAGAAAGCAGCATGATGTTGCAAATCCATGGCCGTAATATATAATTTGAGATAATCACCATAAAATGGTTGGTTTGTGTTGATCAATGTGTCAAAAATGTGTAGAAAAAGAATCTTATGGAGGTTAGTGGGTTTACTATCCAAGATGTCACAATCTGTGCCATGTGACTGATTGACAGATTTCTAGATTGTGACTTTGGGTTGGATTAATGGTATTGGATTTTCATTCTCAAAGAGAATCCAACATTATAATGGCAATGAAAACACTCAAGAACTAGATTCTCAAAATAAAATAAAAAACAAAAGTGTCATTGTTTGAGATACCCACCTTCTACCACTTTCAGTTTTTCGTTTTCCTATTCATTCCTTGAATTGATAAACTGCAAAACCCTTTCACCCACATCATAAAACTACCAAAATTTCTTTTGTGAGGAATATTCCAACAAATTAAATATAGGAAATTATCGTTGGAGTATTGTAGGTAAAGAAATCATAACGTGAGGACTTCTTCAAGGTGAAACAGCACTTGCTTTACAGCAAAAATAGCAAAGAATAATTTTTCATAAATAGCTCACGAGGCCTTTGTGTTCCTTTGAAACAACTTTATGAATTTAGTTAATAATATTTTCCATTCTTGGATCATAGGTAAGATCTTTGCAATTTCTATAACACGATGCTCGACGGGTTAGGGTTGGATTTACATTCCTTTTTTCACTTTTTGGAATTAATATACATGAGAAAAGATCATCAAACAATCTAACCAAATTTAAATTGTAGAGTGACTCTGATGAAGCTCATCTAGTTATGGGTGATATGTCTTATAAGTTAGGAGTGTCTAATTTAAGTAGGACTTTGATGGATTTTCTTTGAAGAAAAGGAGATCCCAATTGGTAAAATAGTTTTTCAGGTGTATTTTAATCTAGGCATAGGTAGGACACTCCATCCATCCGTGGGTAACCTCACAATGAAGGTGTCTTTTAATCTCGGTGTAAGTAGAACAATGTGTTCGTAATTTACCAAGTTACCCATTAACTCGTCGGTAAAGCTCTAGATGCATATTTTATTTTTTATTTTTATATTATTGTATTTTTATAATTTTTAATAGTTATAATTATTGTTTATGTTATTATGATTATTATTAACAGATTCAAACAAAAGTTTCTTCAACAAGAATCTTTAATTACTAAAAAAATATTTATTCACTGATACAAAATAATAATACCTGTCAGCGCTTTTTTATCTCACTTCCCTCTTCACTTGTTCACTCCAACTCACTCTTCACTCTCGGTTTCGTTGCTATTCCCTACGCCACCTTCAGTACCACTCCATTGCGCTCCCACCCCGCGCCGCTACACCCACAACCCCCTACACCCGCAAACCTATGCCTTCCATGTCGTTGCTCCTCTCATGTCGTTGTTTCTCCCACACCAACACTCCCTCTAGTATTATTATTATTAATATTATTAATATTAGTAGTAGTATTATTATTAATATTATTAATATTAGTAGTATTATTATTAATAATAAATATTATTACTATTATTAATATTATTAGGATTATTAATATTATTATTAATAATATTATTAATATTATTAATAATATTATTATTATAATTTGTATTATTATTATAATTTATATTATTAATTTATATTTTTTATAAGCTAACGAGTTTTTTACTCTTTTGTTTATTTTCTAGAATATGATAATATACCATATATTCTTAATTTATTTGTTACATGAAATATTAATTGATCAATATACTTTTATTGAGATGGTTGTTTATTCCTGATGAATTCGTAATTTGATACATTTTACTTATTATTCAAATATGAATTATTCTGATAAAGGGGAAGAGATCAACCAGTAAAACTTTATAATAAGAGAATGACGTTCAAAGAGAAATGTAAGTGTTGTTCAAGCAATACATACTACACTAGTAAATTTTATGCTCTCATTGACTTATCGTCGAAGTATTCTCATGAGGCGAAGTCCCCCTCATCTTATTGTGACTTCTAGACATTTAAGAGTTGCATTTACAAAGGGATCATCTCGAAGACCACCTCCAAGCTCCCGACCTTCACCTCAACGATAACAATTATGAATAATATTAATATTATAATAATTTATTGTATAACTAATATTATTAATATTTTTAATATATATATATATATTATTAATGTTATTAATATCAGTAATATTATTATTATTACTAATATTATTAGTATTATTGATATTATTAATATTGTCAAAGTTATCAATATTGTTAATGTTATCAATTTTATTAATATTATAATAATAATATGAATAAAAATATTAATATTGTTAATAAAAATATTTATATTAATAATAAATTTAACTTATAAATAGAGATTTGTGACTAAAATTTGTGAGTAATGGAAAATTTACTTACAAATAAAGATAGAGACATGTAGATAATAATTCGTAGGTAATGTTAAATTTGCTTACATATTCATATCCGTAGATAATATTTGAATGTAATGATCAATTTACCTACAGATTTAGATCCATGGATAATAATTTGTTGGTAAATCTGATTTATTTTGTAGTGAATATGGTGACTCTTCAACAAGTGAAGATGCAAATTCGAAATCAATTCGTTGTGAAAATTCAAGGAGTTAATGTTCTTATTTATATGGATCGGAAGTGTTAAGAATTTTAATTTTAATTTTACTTCCCCAAGTTCTCCTATGAGCAAAAAAAAAGATATAATGCACATTGGTCACACTTTGCATATGTTCTCACATTTAACATGCTGTAAATGTGATTATGCAAACCCTAGTGCATCTAGAAGCCTATTTGGCCTAAGGTTTTAATTTGGGCATAAGTGAGTCTAATTAAAACTCTAACATAATAACCTAAGTAGTTATGTACAATGTCATCTAAGATAACCCTAGACTAAAAGATTAGAATACAATCTCAAATACCAAATACCCTAGTTTACTTGATCCAAATACAAACTCTAATATCCTATATTACTTTGTCCAATTATTTATAATTTATACATTTTGTAGAACATGGAAACTTTGATGAACCAAAACTGTGTTGAAGGGTTGATGCTTTGCTGCTTTTGGTTGCGGCTTAGTTCTACGATGTTTAGAATTCTTTTAAAGATCATTCTTAGTCTTATGCACAACCTGAATCAATCTATTTTAAAAGAGAAAATTATTTGTTTAAGCAAATAGAAAAACAACTTATTGAATTCACGATAATCGATTGTTTGACACTTAGCTTGTTTGAAGGTTTTCAAAACTGTTTTTGACTTGGTTGACTAACTGTCAAAACCAATTCAACCGGTTAAAAAGACATTTCAACTGGTTGATTGTCACATTTCTTAACAACTTTTCAAAAACCTCTTAAATCTATTTTCAGTTGAATTAAAACTGATTTGGCTCATGATTAACTGTCTAAAATGATTAGTTTTAAGAGCTATAAATATGGTTTCTCTTTGTATTCAAAAATACACAAAAAGTGATATTGAAAAAGGTTTTTAGAAGAGATTTGATTCAAAGGTTTGCAAGATTGCTAAGTAGTTGTGCATTGGTTCAAGATCTGATCTTAGGAGCTCTGTGGTTCCTGAATTACTCGGTGTAATTTGTTCCTTTTTTATTCTTGTAATAGTTTCTTCTCTATACTTGTAAGTGTGTAAACTTGTAAGGTCAGAGGGTGAGTGTTCTTGTGGTATCATGATCATCTCTATGTGGTGTTGTATATTGTAATCTGTGATTGATTGTTAGTGGAATACCCAGTGGTTGTTTTGGGGACTGAATGTAGCTCAGGGGTTGAGTGAACCAGTATAAATTGATTGTGCAATCTCTCTCTCTCACTCACTCACTCATTATAAACTGTTTTATTTGATTTTTGTCTCTGATGTCATAAACAACAGGTTAAAACGCAATTTCAACAGATTGTTTTTCTGCAAACAGTTTTAAATGCTTTGATTGTTTGGCTTCCTTGATTGTTTTTTCTGTGATTGTTTATAAAACTTCATTCTTAACTAATCTTTAAAAAAATATTTTGTGAAACTATTCACCCCTTTTATGCCATTAACTCTAACACATTTTACATTATACTAACTGCCCATACTAAGATAGCTTGGCCCCACTAAAGTTAAGGGATGCCCACTCTTCCATCTAAGTTTACTATAACATCTACTAGGACCAAAGAGTTTTTTATATTCATACCAAGAATGAAAAACATTGTCTGTTACAGTTAAATAACTTGTATAGAGTTAGTTATGTTGTTTTTCGTATAAATAAAAATCTTATAAAAAATAGAGAGTTTAATCACTGTGAGAAAAATACTAGATTTGAAATCTTGGTAAGTTCTCCATAACTCCTGAGACGAAGAAAGAAAACTTGTTCACGTTGAATTTTGTTGTATATTCAATTTTTTGTTAATACTTGAATTAAACCATGTTATCTTTTGTGTATTATCTTCTACTTTCCTTCTATTATACTTCTGTTATCATTCTTGTGGTGTTTATGTGGTAGACGGTTCTGCTTAGTGAGCTTGAATAATATTCTGCAACATATTTTAGGTCCTATAAAATGAAGAAACTATTGAAACATATTTCACAAATTTTTATTATTAGTTTAGCCTATATAAAATGTAAATAATGTTGTGTATGCTCATTTTGTGTTAGACATAAATATGATGTCTAATGGTTTAACATGTAAGCTACCCTCGATAACGATCGAGAATCAAAAGTGGAGTGAAAAAGGTAAGGGGTTTCTAACTAATTGAACTAAGTTTAGGTAAAGGAGAAAAATCGTGGAAGCATAAATGAAGGGGAGACAACAAAGAAACTTCACAAAGAAAACAAAACGTTTAACGTAAAATTGCAACTTCGTAACAAAAAGGTAAGTCGTCCAAAAAAAAATCTCGTTTGTTTTTTTATTTGCTTGTCATTTTCATTAAAGTTGATGGGGTGAGGTGGGTTAGGGTTATCATCTTTTATGTTAGTCTAGGCTTGTTAGTCCTTGGGTTCTCAGTGTGATGGGTTTGATTCTTGATTTCTCGATCTCTAATAAATGAGGGAATTAGGAATATCTTTCACATTTGAAATCCACCATATATTTTTGGTAAATGACTCGACACTCCATTATAAGGGTTGACCAATGGAGAATGTTTTTAAGTTTGAATTATCATGGAAAGTGAAGAATGAAAAAATTTGATAACCTAAGTGAATGTATTAGTTCAATAAATCTACCAACAAATATTCATTTTATATTTACAAAAAGAAATATTATATAATCAAATTCATTGAAAATACAAGAAAAGAAAAAAAAAAGAGAAAGAAAGAAATTTAATTAATAATTTTTTTAAAAATATCATTTCAAGAACAATCCAACCATACAACTTTTAAACCGTTTAAAAAGATCAATCCAAACTAAAATTTGTTCAAACATTATATTTTTCAATCATTTCGATACAATCTCAATTATTCAAACTCATATAAACTATTAATCAAATTAAGTTTAACTAACTTTATGCCCTAACATGCATACAATTACTATATTAACTTATTATCTAAATCAATTATCCAAGGTTTTATAAAAAAAAATAGAGATAGCTTCTCTTACCTGAAATTCCTTATTCTAATGAAAATTTTATCTCAAACAGTTAAACCACTCCAAAATCTAGGAATATAGATCAAGTTATCCAATCATTACTAAATTTTAGTATAAGCTTAATCAAGTTGAGAGAAACATTTTTCTCAATCCATTAAGATTGATGAGTAAATCATATAGAAAAATAGAGAATAAGAGATCTTTAAAGTATAATATGCAGTATAACAAGAAAAGAAAAGACAGAGAGAGAGACACACAAGATTTATATTGTTTCACTCTATCACAATAGCTACAACTACTTGCATAATCACTCTGATTAGACCAATCTAATATATTTTTAAGTTTTACAAGAATCCTTTAAGAAAACAAGAAAATACCATACACATAATAAGATCTTGAACCCTACAAGATCTTCTATCACCATTTGTGAAACCCTATTACAATAAACACTAATGGCAACGCTATTCAAGTTAAATACAATAGAGAAATTATAGAAAATAAATAAGATCACATAGACGAAGATACAACACAACATATAAGAAAATATATAAAACTAATCACCACCATAGCAGATTTGTTTACCCTTTTTTTTGCTAGAATGTTTATCCTTCTAGGAGTTCCTCTTGTTTTTCCACATCTTTTTAAATGTTTGTGTGATGAATGTGAGATCCTCTACATCTGGTTATGATTTGTCTTATGTGTTTCAAACAACTTCAAGGGCTTTCGAAATCTCAATTTTTTTCTTCTTTTGGAAGGTCTTTAAAGTCGGATTTTTGCTTTTCACTTCATAATAATCTTCCTGTAAAACTTGTTCATAGAGAATGAGATTACCTACCAACTCTTTTAGAAGCATGGCTTCGAGATCCTTGGATGCTTTGAACTCCTTGACTTGAAATATCCATTCCAAAGGGAGGGTTATGATAATTTTGTCATTAAAATCATATTGACTCATGACAATCCCAAAGTTTCTAAAGCTATTCAGAAAAATCTAAAGGTGTGCTATCATAGATTGAATGGATTCGCCTTCTTCCATTTTGAATGTTTTGTGTTGTGTCCACATCATAGTGAATTTGTTTCTTCTTACTTCCTTGGAACCTTCATGCAATAATGCAAGTGTTTCCCACATGTCTTTTGCACTTAACATAGTGTGAATTGTTGATACTTAATCTTCACGCAAAGCATATAAGATGGTATGTTTATCTTTGGCATTTAACTGATATAATGCCTTATGTTCTTCGTTCTCGAAATCATGATAGGTGAGATTACCAGAGGAGTCAATCGGGGAGGAAATACCTTTCTTTATGATTTTCAATAGTTTCATATCATTGTATTCCAGTAATGATTTTATCACCAATTTTTACTAATCATATTTCTCTCCCTTAAATAAGGATGGCATGTTGATTGCTTGTCCTCAAATTCCATGAGTTCACCTAGGATCGTTTCCTCAAGTTCTATAAAGAACTAACCCCTAAAATTAACTTTGATACCAACTAAAGGTGCAATTTGTTCCAGAAGAATGGGGTTAATGGAGCTTAAACTCTAATCGCAAACCTGAAAAACAAACAAAGAGTGATGTAGTTCTATGTTGAAGCCATGTAACTCTTTGTATTTTTTGTTTATTGTGGTTTGATGGAGGAATTTTGTGGGTTAAATGGATGAATAAATCTGAATGGAAAACATGATAATGTTTTGTGAATATAGAGACTTAGAAGAGGTGAGGCCAACTTCTAAGTAATTATAAGCTAAACACAAAACTAGTGCTAACATAGAATGAGAAAAGAAGACAAGATGTGCACAAATTTGGACAATATTTCTTTAATCAATTCTAAGCTAATTTACAATAGGGCTAGCACTTGTATGTATGGTGCTAAAGGAAGCAAAGGTGCAAGTTTTAACCCTAAAAAATATCCACTCCCATGGTGACAATTGACTTCCTCTCATTGGAGCAAATCCTCTCAAATTAGAGGTTGACAAGTGTCCTTCTCTAATTGGAGAGAATCCTCTCTATTCCCATGAAGACAAGTGGTGTTTTGGAATTTGTGGGAATCCTCTCCATTGAGGGGATAATATGTGGACCTTAATGTCTTCCTTGCCGATCCATCATTTCTATTTGCACTCTAGTAATTTATTTGTGCACCCTAGATGGTCTAGAGTTGTATTGGGTCCAAGGAGGTCCAATTGTAACTCTAATTAGACTTTTTTTTATTAACACCTTACTATGTTTGGCCCAATACATGACCCAAGTACAAGCCCAAATAAGGTCCAAAATAAAGCTTACACTACTTTGTACAATTTTTACAAGACCAGAGAAAATGTAGTCGCTAGATGGTCCTCCATCATACCCTCCCTCTTGAGAAGGATTTGTCCTCAGATCTACATTGTTGGCTCTAAACAACAACCTTATTATTTCCTGAATTTTATATTTTCCCTCCATGATCAAACATCAATCTACAATAGACATTAAACAAACATGATATAAGTGTATTTATTAAAAAGAAAAAGAAAACAAAACAGAAATAAGACCTTTTATTCTAACAAAGTTTTAGAAAGAAGAAATTGGGCCTTTTTCAAAAATCTTTGTGTTCACTTTGTGTTATTCGTTACCCAAGTTACGCAACAACATCACAAAGTGTTATTTTTTTAGATTTTTGTGTAGAAGAATAAGCATTATATAATTGAAAAAGAGAAGTTCAAAGTATTGCAAATCCTCTTTAAGGATTTTTTTTTATCTCAATTGTGCTTATACGGGGTATCATAAGAGACTCTTATTCTTCTTTTCTGAACTCTTCTTCTTGTTTTTCAACCACATCTTTAGTTGGATTTTCTAAGGAAGAAAATTTTATATCTATATCTAGTTAAGCTCAAGACATACTTTTTTGTACTTTCCTTTGTTATTCTTTTTTTCCTATCTTCCTCATGTGACCTTTCGTACCTAGATTTGGAGGAGTAATCCTCCCTCTTAAACTCTCTCTTGCAATAGGATGTGTTAGGATCATCTTTCCTAGGGATAGTCCAACTCTTAAGTTGTTGTTCTACCCTAACACATAGTTGAACTAAGTTATCCAGTTTTTTAAAGTAATTAAAAGGAAAAAGTTTGACATTATCCTAGGTTCAAGGTTTAGGCCACTCTTAAATCTAGCAATGGTAACCTCAGCCTTTTCCTTGACACGAGCCCTCAACATAAGTAATTCAATTTTCTGCCTATATTCCTCTATAGTTAGATCTCCATGTCGAAGTTTTTTGGAGTTGATACATTAACTCCCTTTCATAGTAAGAAGGAACATGGCGTCTCCTAAGGGTATTCTTCAACTCATTCCAGTGTCAAATGTTAACATAAGGGTCTTTCTGTAAAGAAGTCCACCAATACATGGCTTGTCCGTGAAAGCTCAGTGTAGTTAGGGATACTTTTCTACCTTCTTCTACATGGTTGCTATTAAAATTTGTTTTCCACCTTCATCTCCCAATCTAAAAATTTAACAATGTCAAATCTTCCATAAAAGGGAGAAAGGTCACCCTTTGTTCTCACAAAAATTAATCTACTCTTCTTCCCTATTACTCCCTTGTACACTAGATGCAAGACTATGATCACTCATTCTGGATTAAAAATAAAATAGTTTTAGAAAAAAATTAATTAAAAAATTAGTGATAAAAGTTTTTACAAATAAGTTTTGAGGTTTGGAAGTTTCTATCAAGGTCAAAGAGTCAACTTCTCTTAGATTTCACTCCTAGGAAAGAGTGATGAGTCAATTAGACCACTTAAGTATCATTCTTTCCTAGTCGGAGATTCCTCAAATAGGCTTAACCAATTTTTTCTCAAAAGAAACTTCAAAAACAATTTTTCTATTAAATATGGTGTGTGCAAGACTTCCTAATAACCAAAACAAGGTTATCAAAAAAAAGAGAGAGAATTTTCCTAAGTATCACGGAGACTTAAAATAAAACAACACAGGAAATTAAGCAAAAAGGAAATAAAGAAAAACCAAGAAACATATGAGAAAAATAAACTAGGTGTGTCCTATGTGAAAGTGTAAGTGACACTTTAAGCCCCTTAACACACTTTCACTATCTAATGTGCGGATTAACTATTACAATGTTCTTAATGAGATTTATTTTGAGATCATTTTCTCAAACAACAAAAGAAATAAAGAAATTAAAAACAAAATGAACTCAAAGGTTCCGTGATAAAAGGCCACAAATACAAGAATTTCTTTTTCCATGATACTTCTTCACTTTGTCAAGTCTTGTTTCTTTCAAAGTTGTGTTGATTCTTCACTTTAGCTCTCTCAAAGTAAGACCTTGATTTATGGCTTATTCGTGAAACATCAAATAGGAATTTTAGCTTCACAACTTCCAAGTCCAAACCTCACACAAGAAGAATTTCACTTAAAGAGACCAACAAGTAAAATCAAGAAAAGCTCAATTAAAAAAATGCTAAACTCAAATTTAAATTAATATGACAACAACAATGAGTGTTTTTAAGACACAAATCAACAAATAAAGATGGAAAAATAATGAGCACACAAATTGGAAACCTAGGAATGGCACTAGAATAGATTTCAAAACAAACAAACAAAATCACTAAGACCGTAAGAGTAATTCAAGAAATTATTTAAATTTTTCTAGATTTAATTCTTTTCCTAAATTTGTACCATAGATTGCTAACACAATAGGTAATTTTCTCAAAAAATTCAACTCAAAATATGCAATGAATTAATTCCAATAAAATCCAGACCGAGATCAAATTTCACATTTCCTTCTATTTTTTCTTCAGTACTAACATCCTGGATTTTATGATTTATCATTTTTCACTACTGCGAATTTGGATGTGCCTTTTAAACTAGAGATAAACATACTGAACTTCTCACATAAAAAGTTTTACACCATTTGAACATGTATATAGCTTGCAATCATTTTGTTTAGCTAGTACCATAAAACAACAAACAGAAAGAAACCTATTAAATTGAAAGAAGATTATGATAACTCAAGAGATAATGAAAATCTAACACTAAAAAACTTGTTAATGGTCTAATAACAAGCTAAGAGACTAAAATTCATAAATGAAAAATCATGCTAAGATCCAAAACAAATCAAATTACACAATACTTTGTGGTAGACTCACAAAATCAAGAAACTAAAATGAAACACAGTACTACTAGAAGTTTATGACATATATGGAATGAACATGACTTGGACAACATGGATTAAATTTAAAACTCAAATTAAAATATGCAAAACATATATTGAACCAAATAAAAATGAAATAAGTCTCAACAAAAATAAAAGCACACATAGTAGCATAAGTATGAAACCTAAAACACATGTTTTGATGATTCAAGATAGAATGGATGGTTTGAACCAATTAGAAGCACAATGAACACAATGTATTTCGTGAAATGACCCAAAACAGATTCAAGACATGTAAAGAAATGAAAACACCACAAAAGAATTAAGAAGAAAACAAAGGTGAAGAACACTTAGCTTGAACCAAAACCTTGCTCTAGATACCAAATGATGTAGCCCTATGTTGAATCCATGTTGCTCTTTATATTTTGTTGTTTATTGCAGTTTGATGGAGGCATTTTGTGGGTTAAATGGATGAATAAATATGAATGAAAAACATGATAATGGTTGGTGAATATAGAGACTTAGAAGAGGTGAGGCCAACTTCTAAGTAATTCTAAGCTAAACACAAAACTAGTGTTAACATAGAGTGAGAAAAGAAGACAAGATGTGCACAAATTTGGACAGTATTTTTTGAATCAATTCTAATCTAATTTACAAGAGGACTAACACTTGTATGTATAGTGCTAAGGGTAGCAAAGGTGCAAGTTTTAACCCTAAAAACTATCCACTCCCATGGTGAATATTGACTTCCTCTCATTGGAGCAAATCCTCTTAAATTAGAGGTTGGAAAGTGTCATTCTCTAATTAGAGAGAATCCTCTCCATTCCCATGAAGACAAGTGTTTTTTTGGAATTGGTTGGAATCCTCTCCATTAAGGGGATGACATGTGACTTTCATGCCTTCCTTACCAGTCCATGCTTTCTATTTGCACTCTAGTAAATTTTTTTGTGCACCCTAAATGGTCTAGAGTTGCATTGGGTCCAAGGAGGCCAATTGTAACTCTAGTTAGACTCTTTTTTTCTCTATTTACACCCTACTCTAATTGGCCCAATAGGTCCATGAAAATAAGCTCAATACATGAAGTACAAGCCCAAATAAGGCCCAAAATAAAGTCTACATTACTTTGTACAATGTTTACAAGACCAAAGAAAATGTAATGGCTAGATGATCTTGCATCATAGAGTCCATCAAATAGTAGAGAGAGAGAGAGAGAGAGAGAGAGAGAGAGAGAAATGGACATCAAATTTATACTAGTTCACTTTTCAGTAAGGGTTATGTCCATGCTCTTTAGGCAACCTACTTAAGAGCCTTTCACTAAGTATTATCCACCACTCCAGGTAAACCAATATGCTACACCTTTGCATGTTCACACAGTATTCTAAAATTCTTTAGGTTCTCCAAGTATATTAACCTCTCCAACTATACCAATTATTCCAACCTCTTTAGGCACAACAAGTATTCTAACCTCTTCAGGTACACAGTCCTAATCTCCCTTTAAGATCAAGGACCTCTCAATACAATGAACTCTCTTCTAGAGAGAACAATGAAGGATCGTGATAAATGTATAATCATAGTTGAATTCATAGATTTAAAAGGCGTGTAAAATAGAAAGAATGAGCCACGTATCATCAAGAAGTATGCCAAAATACTCCAACTAAAGTTGCACATGAAGAACGGGAAGAAAAGAGGGAAACCAATGAAGATTGTGTAGAAAAGTGCAAAAAACGAACATTTTCATCCTCTTCATCAAACAGTGAACAAGCTGAATCTAATGTTGAAATAGAGGAAGAATTAGGAATAGAAAATACCTTTTTCTCTATATTTTCCCTTCATAGATTGGCTTGTTCTCCTTACGTTTTACTGCGTCTTCTTTGGCTGAAGCCACACATAGTCATAGCTTCTTTCTAATACCTATCTTGAAGATGTACCTCATGTAATCTAGAGATTCCAAGAAGCTCATCCCATGCCAACTTATTTAGCTCTTGAACCTTTGTGATGGTTGTTGTCTTGGGCTCCTAAACCTCAATCATGTTGTCCAACAACTTTAGGTTTATTTCTTATTTGGAAAAGTTATTCCCCAAAACTTCAAGTATGTTCAGAAGGATGTGCATGCTCCCAAAACTATCATCGACAATTTCACCATCTTCATGGTGAAAGAATCATATTGATGTGTGAGGGGTGACAACTTTATTTAGTTGAACGTCTTCATTTCCCCGTAGTTGATTCTCAAGAAGTCCCATATCTCCTTGGTAGTCTTCAACATGTAAACTTTTTTATATTTATTTTTAGACAAAGAACGAATAACAGTGCATCTTTCTTTATTAGTTAACATAGTGTTAAACTTTTCTTCTTCTCAATCTTCTTATGGGGATGTGATCTTGATGTCTCCTCTAGTGATGATCTGCCACAATTGATCATGTGTGGACTTTACATACATTTTCATCTTGCAAGGAAATTCTTCGCAACGAAGGTTAGAGGTCTTGAGAGGGAAACTCCTTCTGCGATCAATTGCTCTACTCTTATTGTGGTTGTTGGATCTTTTCCTCTAAACATTGTGAGACATTCAACCTTTTAAAGACTGAATACCAACATTCAAAACAAGCAAAATACACAATAAAGAAGGGTTGAATTATGTATTTAAACTTTTTAAAATTTTCGCAATGTTTCACCGTCAAATGATAGTTTATATGAAAGACGATTTGTCAAACAATTTTTCTAAAAAATAATTTATAAAACTCTCCTTTTATTAATTCAAGACAATAATATGCAATTAACAGGAGATAAAAGGAAACAAAGATTTATGCTTGGAGTTTTATATTGGTTTATCTTATAGCAGAAACTATATTTAATTCACAATCAACTTATTGAGTTTCACTATGTAGACTATCAATACAAGTTACAACGCAAATATTATTTAGACATCAGTCACACCTGGCTAAAAACAACTCAAGTATTATTTGGATCTCAACCAATCCTAACTAATAACTCAAGTATTTTTTGTAGCAAACACTCCTGGAAAAGCAACCCATATTATTATTTTAAAGATCACAACTCTTAGTTAAGACAGAGTATTTTTTTTAACAACATTCATTCCTGGCTAAACAAACAGGGTTTGTAAAAAGGTTTGATCTAAAAGATCACATGGTTTGCTCACTAAAGAGAGGATAAGCATCTTTCGACATATACAAAGGATTAACACTCTTTTAGGTTGCTAAATAAACACATTATTACAAAGCTTTTATGCGCATAAAAAGGATTCAAGTTTAGCTTTCATCAACACTTCGCAATTCATTATCTTATATTTTCTTCTTGAAAGGAAAGCTTTATATAGAGCATAGAAGAAAATGTTGTTGCAAATCCTTTTTTGGCCATTGAGAGCTTCAAAATTCATATGACCATCTTCATGCGTAAAAGTAGAGATCATACACGGTAGATAGTTGGACCAGAGTTGACATATACTTGTGTTAGGAAGGATGTTGATGCAAAACAACTTTACCTCGTATCCCAAGAGATATGTTAACATGTGCTTTAGCGGATCCTCTTGGTAAACTAAATGTGGAAACATTTCTTGCAACATAGAATAAACTTGAAAAGTATTTTTGTTAAGTACAACGTTAAGCTTAAAACTCTGTGTTTATCATGTGATGAAGACATTGTTTATCTGACGAAGAAAAAATTACAAGGTATTATATCACCTATCAGATAAAACACTTGCATCTTACATGTTCGGCTATTTATAAAACACATCATCTTATAGGAGAAGTATGTTCATGGAGTTTATGCTTTGTTGTGAAAAATAATTAACCAAAAGTAGGGTTGTTAGAATTAACTCTAACACATATTTACTCTAAAGATTGTCAATCTTGTATTATTAAACAACTTTATTGTTGTATAATCAAAATTGACTTTATGTACTGATTTGAAGAAATCTAATGTACTCACTGTTAAACACAAGGGAAATTTAACGGAAAACCTAGAAAAATTTAACACCATTTAATTAATTCCCTTGGCTTGGATGATGTATCATTCAATTCATATTTTGTGTTAGTAGTTTCTTATCTTACTCTTAATCTATATATGTTCTAGTGTTGATGGAATCATTAATTCAAGTCTGATGGATTGAAAATTTATTACTAAATATTTCAATAGTGCATGTACTCTATCAAACAGTCTTTCTTGCTGAAGCAGGATGGAGGTTGCAGAAGAAGCTATAGGATGAGGAGAAGATATCTGAATGTCGTCCGAGGTGCATGAGGTAGGATATAGTTTTTCAAAATAAAGCTCAACAGTATTTTGGTCTTTCACTTGCAATTGGAGACATGAGATGCCAAATAAATAGAAAGCACAAGGGTAAAGAAACAAGTGTTAGTTAAGGTCTATTTTAAATCATAGACCTCTCCCTTTCCCTCTTACACAATTTAATATACTATTAGATTTAGATTAAAACTACTGCAGTACATAATAACTTTTTAAGTAATTTACACATTACTTTTGTTTTAAGCTGAAACAACTTAGAGGAAAAGAATGTGCAATACATAAATGCATCAAAAGGAAAACAGAGTCGAGGCACCCCCTTTCCTTTTTTTTACTGAGACAGTTCCGGGACTGAATGACATCACAAAATATTTACAAATACAGAAGCATGGAGAAACATAGAGGAAATGAAACTTAGATATTCCCTCTGATGTCACAGCCATATATTTACAGATACAAACAATATATAAACATTGTCTGAAATACAACAGAGTTGCTGATTTCAGCTACTTGAAGAAGGGCCGAAGTACATACAGATGGGGGGATCGATCCTCATAATAGAAAGGATTGCAGATGGAATTGTCCAAATTCCATCACCACATATCAATCCAGAAGCAACTGCTCCAGCATAGTCCTCTGCATCCTTTCTATTCAACTTCTCCCATATAAACAATATCACAGTTCCAACAAACATATCAACTGCAAAGTAAGCACCGGTGTAGAAAGGAACTGCCATTGCCATTGGGATAGGTATGTACTGTGAGAATTTCTTAGGAGTCACATCCCTTACAAGATTGATAGCCAGGGCTGCCGCAAAAAAACCACCGCACATTTCAAGGCAGTACAATGGAAGCTCTGAGAATCCCTGAACACCGATAATGGCCATTTCCCTGAATATAACGGCATATGGTGCTTTGTAAGGGCCATCAGGTGAGCCAATATCAAAGGCAGTCCAGAACATCCAGAAAGTGAGAGGAGCGATCACACAACCCATCGCTGTTCCTATCAATTGACTCACAAACATGGACTTTGCTGATGAGAAGGTAAGGTAACCGGTTTTGAAATCTTGCATGAGATCAGCAGCAGTTGCGACTATAGACATCATAACGGCACATGATGCTACACCTGCTATTACACCACCATTTTGGCCGACTGCTGCCGCAATTATGAAAAGACCGATCTTTCCATAAGTGGATGCCAGGCTCCAGTCTGTGAGGCCAGTGCCGTAAGAGTTGCAAAAGGCAAGGGCAGGGGCAAGGATGTAAGAGCACAGAACCAAGTACCATTTCAGAGGAGGGAAAATCATTGGTATTGTTGCTATGGATATTGCAGCCAAGCCCACATATCCAGAGGCAGCGAACCAGGTGGGTATCCTGTCCTTCAAAAATACTTCATCCCTCATCTTTTCTTCTGATTGCTGTTCAGAACTCTCATCATCTGAGAACATGGATATGAAAATAATTAAATTTCATAGATTATATACACTTGCAGTCAGATCCTGACCAAACCAGGCTGGGCAAGAGATACAGATCTCAGTTATGGCCCATGGAGAGTCACGCTTAATGAGATTATACTACTAAATAATCAAATAACAGATCAATCTATAGAACACCGCTCCGTTTCCAAATAATCAGAAAACAGATAAAGTCATTTTCATATAAATTATTGTGATCACTAATCTTTTAACTATGGATGGAAAAAAATTTAGTAGAACTCGAGGTTAACACCAAATGTATACTCTTAATAGCACTAGCTTCAACTGATGACTCTGAGAAAAGATAATCAAATGATTTTCAAAAGTTAATTAACTACATTCATTTCCATTATTTTCCACAATGTAACCAGTTCTATATTATCCATAGCCAAGTTGTCAGACAGATCAAGACTAAATGGCAGCACGAAAGTAATTTATTGGAAAAGTATAAGATACTCATGCATGAAAAGTTGACTAAATTTACATGTCTTGCAAGGGAAATAACTAGGCAGATACCAACCTAACTTTATTAAAAGAAAAAGAAATCATACTTGTAATAAATTTATAGAAAATATTTTGTTGTGCTCACCATTAACCTCAGTCACAACAGGAAGGCTGGTCTGTTTGGAGCTTGCCCTCCACATCTCCCTAACAGTTATAATTATAATCTTCACCAGATTATAAACACCATCCCCTAAAATAAGGGCAATAGATATGAAGACCTGCAGAAAACATGGTAAGTAAGAAAAAAGCTGTACAACAGAATTATAACAGAATATGGCACTTTTTGAGGCATTAAATCTTGGAAAAAACCCAAATAAAATTCAGGTCATCTCAGTATGTTTCAAAGAAAATAAGACAACTATTTTAATATCAAGTCAAAACAAGTGCTATAGTTTACTGTACTCAGCAAGACGAAAGTAAAATTTAAAATTTCAGCGTTGATAATGATCAATATTCTTTATTATGCCATGTTACGTTATCGACTATTCTCTTTTGGAACTTGAAATTTAAGATATAAAGAAGGTAAATATCATGGATTACAATTGTATTTTTAACTAATAAATAGTAGGTTGCTCATGCTTGGCACTCAAGTTATGAGTAATCAAGTTTTTCAAATGTCAATTTCAAATCTACACTTGCAAACATTAAGGCACTGTTTCCTTTATTAATCTCAGCACAGAGCTTCAGGAAGAAATCACAAGTAATGTTTGCGTAAAGATTCCTTAGAGATGCTGCAAGTATATTTTCTTAGCCATACCTTGTATCCATAAAGACCTTTGAAGTCATTGCTACCAAGGTCAGCTGGATACCAGTCCCCAGCATGCTCAGAGATGAAAGGCCACAGGAAGCCCCATGAGATAATAGCTCCAAGGAGAACTGAACAATTTACTAGGTGAGGACAGATAAGACCACATCCAACATAGGTTGGACTGAAGTCGAAGTAGAATCTGCATGAAAAGGATGCCATGTTAGTATCTGAACAGTTAATTGTATCCTGAGAACCCTACACATTCATTCTGCAGCACAGCAGTTAACAATAAAGCATTAATTAATCAACTTATTTGATAACTAATAAAAATATTTGACAAGCAGTTATTAATGAAAATACTTGCTTCAAGCAGCATGGCACCACGAGGGGCAGCTAAAAAATACAAACAACCACAAAGTAAAACCTGAAGCAACTACTTAATTGGGCTATTCTGGGAAGTTGTTGCCTCTTATGCTACCATCAGCTGTTTAATAACACAATCAGTAAAGGTGCCAGTCTTGTTGTTTAATTGTATTATTTCAATAAACAGATGCTACCATTCACATTACGCACATCAGTCATTTAAAATTTGTGTTCTCTGATACATTGAACCAGAGGCAGAATAACAAAACTCTAACCGGTTCTGGAAAAGAAAAACAAAATGACAGAGGCCACAGCCAATCAATCACAAGAAAAACACAACAAGAACACTACAAACTAAAGGCTAAATTGAAAACCTAGAACACAATTTTATACTTCATTTCTTTTTATCATTCCATGTATTAATACAGACTAAGAATGCAATTATCCTTGGTTATATAAAAAGTACTGTTTACTTCTTATCCTAAACCACTTTCTCTTAAGTGTTTGTGTGCATTAGTGGAACTTTGGATCAGCCACTCTTCCTTAGTCTATCAGTACCGCTTGCAATTATTCTCAGGAATTCATGTAGTCCCAGAATTTCAACTCACATGTTAGTAGTGGGATAGTTATGGGTTGAGTTCATCAGAAATAACTAGTTAAAGTTTGTGACATTACCCCATTAGTTTCTTAAGAATGTATTGGAATTCCTAATCATAATTCAGTTTTGGAATCTTGCTAGTACAGGGAAAAATTAATCATGAGAGGACGTATCTTTTGTTATTTATCAAGTTCATTAAGTTCTGATTATTAATAACAAGTAAAAAGCCTAGCACTAACTCATGGACTTGTATTGAATCCAAAAAGTTTCTGCCTGTAGGGTGGATACCTTAAGGCGCAAGTGAAATCATAGAAATGATACCATCACAAAATATATACCAAAGTAGATTTATAGTTTAATACAGGCCTTTTCAAAAAGAAATTACTCATTTCAATATCTTCTCTTAATAGCAACGTACAGCCTGACCCACATACAAAGTTACTCTTGGACTGTTATTGCCTAGTCATTATCTCTCATCAGATCAAACAGAGTATACAATGTTGATAGCTAGAAAACAGATGCACCATAATTTAATGAGTAGGAAATTAATTCTGTGAAGTGAAGACAAAACTAAAATCTCGAGCCCTTACGTGTTCCTAAATAGTGTCAAACCAAAGCTAGGGAAGTTGTCAAATCCACATGAATCCCCAATACCACTGAAGAACCACTTAAAGCAACTCCAGACAAAACTTATGCTTAAATACTTCCCAAGCTGCCGAACTTGATTCCTGTGCAATTCTCATAGACAATAAATTAATAATATAGAAAGCAAAGAAAATAGAAACAAAATAATAATAGGTTAAAAGATGGGTTAAAAGGTTTCAGCAATGCTTAGATTAATAAGCGAAAATATACAGAAATAATGTGTGTGGCCTCTATCAGAGTGTAAGAAATAAAAATCTTCTGAGTGGTCAAATTAACATAATTTGTAACGTATACCCTGCAAGTTCTGCTCCAGTTTTTGTATGGAAACTGTTAATAAGCATTGCTGTCGCTGTCCCACTGGGATATGTAAGTTTATAATCCAAGACCATAACCTGAAATTCCATTCACCGATCACGATACATTGGCAAAGGAAATGATACATCACAAGTAAAAAGAGGTTACAGCTATAGAAAGAATAGAAAGGCCATAACCAAAATTTTCACTCCTTCCAGTTCCACTCGTACTATATTCACTTTCTCATTATAGATGTACTACTAAATAGACGCCATTTGATTTTGTAAGAAAAGAACAATTTCAAAAGTCCAAGGCTTAAAATTAAATAGTTCCTCTTTAAATAAAATTTTCTATTTAGGTGTTTTAACAACAGCCATCTTTATATATCTATAAAAACTTAAAACCTCTCTCAACAGAGAAATTATTCACATTTTTGCCCCCGAATAAATAAATAATTCATATAATTTGCACCACATATATGATTCCTCCAAAATTTGTGTTTTCAACCAAAGAAACAAAATGAAAGGGGGATGATGGAAGCATTACTTTTAGTATATGTGAAAACAATACAGTTTCTAAAATGCTTTTGTATACTTTTGTACTATAGAATGCCAAATATTCAGCAATAAAACCAGAAATATGGAAGGTCACGAAGAAAGGTACACTCATTATATCATTAGTTCAAAAAACCTGCACAACAATTGGTATAATGACTAGCAGCTCAAAGTTTGACCACATTTAATAATTCGACTTTCCAGAGTACAAGAGACAAAAAACATCTTCCTGCTTGTGTTATCCTATCTCTGTTCTTAAAGTATAATTTCCATAAGATGAAAAAGAAAAGGAACAAAGAAAGAAATAGAGTTCAAGCAAATCTAACACGATAACAACAAACCAAATAGATTTACCTTCCGAAGTGGCACAAGGCTAAAAAGTCCAAGGAAACTGACAACAAACATGAAACCCATCATCCAACCCAATGCTGGGTTTTTAACATCTTCAGCTCTATTACCAGGGTAATCAGGGCCTATTAGTTCATATGTTCTTTGATCCATGGCAATCAAGGATGAACCAAACCCCCCTGTTACCAACATCAGAGTGCACGTAAGAGAAATTTATGGGGGGGAAATCTCACCAGTGTAAGAAGCAACTATCATGACTGCCAGATTGCTTAACTAGAGTTGAGAAGCAATCGCGTGTAACAAACTATGTTTTACCTTGTACAATTAAGAAAATCAACGCATTTTAACATTCCCTCCTTAATTTTTTTTTCCTATTGGTGAGAAAGATTTTATCAATGTTATAAAGCTTTTCAACAGATTTCCTTCATAAGGCAATAAAACCTTGCTAGTTTATTATTATTCTTTTTGGTATGCAATACTTGTATATTCTATGTGAGTTAATCGTGCTCGATCTTGAAATTACCACAATGGGTGATAAAACTCTTCCTGTGGACTTATCGCAACTACTGCGAACCCAAATGTCAAACTCAAGACTACTAGTTAAACTCAAAATATCCTGCTAATTTATTATTATTCCAAGAAAAATACGACAAGAATTAGAAACATACATAACATATTTTCTAAATATAGAAAGAAGTTAAGTTCCTACTCCATTATCAATTAACCTTATCTCTTTCACAAAATTCACATAACCTCTAAGAACCTTCATAATACCAACCCCAAGCTGAAACGTATATTTCAAGCAAAGCGCCAAGATTTTGCCAAAGAGTTGTGCAATTCTAAAGTGAATTCAACAGCAACAAACATCAGAAACATTCTTATCAAGGATTTAAACTGCAGTTGAGTCGTAGTTTTGTGGCAAACCTTGACCTTGTCCCAGACCAATTTTTAAGCCAGGGCAAGAAAATTGAGTGAATGTTAAGATTAAAATTAGGAGAACTCGAAAGTACTTGTACTATAAAACTAATAACTGTTTCCTTCTTCATCATGTGCATTGACATTAGTTAGTGAACAAGAAATCACAAAACTTTAATCAAAACATAGTCTTCAACCAAAACAAACAAGTAAGAGGTAAAGAGAGAGAGATACCACTAAAGGCAAGGCCATAGCAAGCAACCACACAAGTCTGAATAACAGTGTTCTCTTGTCTGGTGAAGGGTTTCGCGAAAAACCCCATCTTGGTCAAGAAACCAGTCCAGGTCCTGACAAAGAAGAACCCCAACAAACCAGCAGCGACGTTGAGGGAAGGGATGATTCCAACTGTGAGGTTGAGCTTGTGGGTGATGATACAGAACAAGGTCCCCAACACAGCACTCACCACCAACCCTCTTATTGTTATTTGCTCCTTCCATTCTGGAACCTCCTCACGCAAATACTCCTCCTTCTCCGCGTTCCCGTGAGGATCCACGAGCAGGGGCTCCGAAATATCCATTGATGAGGTCTCTGTGCCCATCGTGCCGGAGAGGAACAAAGAGAGATTCGGGGGTTAGGAGTGGAATCAAAATAACCAGAAAACCAAATATGATATCAGTTGTTGTGGTTTGGGATGAGAGCAATGATTGGGTTAGGTTATGGGACTGAAAACGTATCTGGATATTGATTTTGACAGGGTTTGATTTTTGTGAGCATCTATGGAATCAGAACAACTTTGCTTCTGTTATTGTTTATGGGCAAGTGACAGCGGAACACGCAACTTGATCGGGTTAATCTCGGGACTCTAACCTAACCTAACAACCTGTCATCACGTTGCTTGGATTTTTTTAGTTTAACCAAGTTGACTACCATAAAACTAAATTTATTTCACTTTTTAATTCCTATTTTAGGATAATTTTGGTTTTCATCTCTTAAATTTAACTTTTATTTTATTTATTAAAATTTAAAAAAAAAAAACTGTTTTGAAATATTATATTTAAGAAATTAAAATGAGATTTACCTTCACCTTTAACATTTCACCTTAATATTATAATGTTTAAAATGCTTTGGATGTTGTGAATTTTAACATAAAATCGTTGAAATAAATGATAAACTAAAATGTAACAAACAACCACCCTAAACAAAAATAAGAATTAAGAAAGAAAAGAAAGACATAAAAAAAAACTTTGTGATTTAATTTGAGTATTATTCTATACCTAATTTATTCTAAACAAATTTCTCTCCTTTTTAGATGTTAAGGAGAAAACCTAAAATATTATAATTTTAATTGTTTCTCTCTGACTCTCACACTAAAACCATATGTTCAACCAATGTTAAGTTTACATGTATTTTTAAAACTTCACCTTAATGTCTCATTTTTAATATCTTGACCCTGTAATATATAATATCAACCAATAGCCCTACACTGTTGCAAATTTTCAGACAAGATTATTAAAATAAACTGGAAAAAATAGATAAAATACACGGATAATTGAATTGTATATTATAAAGTTGCAATATTTAACAAAAATAGCATATGATAAGGTGAAAAAAAAGGTTTTTAAGGTTAATGATAGATTAAATGTAATATTTGTTGATAGATTTATCGTTAAAAGAATGTTCACAAATATTGTAAAACGAGTCCCCTTCTTTAATATGTTAGATAACAAGTAATTTGGAAGAGTTAGAGGATAAGAAATATTTATCGTTTAGGCTTTTATAATTGTTCGTCTATAAACAAAAATATGTCTAGTTCTTGATCAAGTTGATCAAATTTCACTATACAAACTCACATTGCTAGATTCAAACTAAGTAATCTTTAGACATTAGTCAGTTCAGGCTATAACTGAATATTATTATGGACAAGCAATGATTGTTAGGTCGCAAACTATTCCAAATAGTATAAGATCTTTTGGAACCACTATTACCCAATATGATATTAATGATAAAGTGTTTAGGACCCTCCCCCTAAGTGGAGAGCCCAAGAAATTTCTATGAGAGTGTTTAGGACCCTCCCCATGCCCATGTATTCTTCTAATTCATGAACATGTTTTGTAGAGTGATGTCAAGATGGTAAAGTGAAAAATCGTGCCTTCAAGACTACACACAAAGAGAAGAAGACAAAATTTAATATAGTCTATGACTTTGTAAATGATACATCATATAGTTCGGACACAAAAGATGATGAGTTATTCTTTCTCATCAACAAGTTAAAAAAGATTATGAAAAAGCATAGAAGAAGGAACAAGTTCTGCTATGAGTGTAAGAAGCTTGGACATTGTTCATAACTTAAATAAGGAAAAGAGAATGAAGAAAAAAAAGTCTCATGTTTACCTGGGAAGATCTAGATTTTAATCAAGAAGTATAAAATGAATTCATGGCATGCCCCGTCTACAATTTCACACTGGATGAGTTTGATGAAGAGGTGTACTTTTTTTTTTTTTTGCATACATTCTCTTAAAGAAGCATATGAAGAAGTCATATCTAATAATGCTAAAATTATTGAAGTTTTTAAACACATAAAAAGAAAATAAAACATGTTTGCAAGGAATTTGAACTAATGTAGAAAGAACAAGAAATGTCTAGTGAGTTATATGCTGACTATGAACAACTCTTAATACCCATAAGGATTTGAGCAAGGAAAATAAGGATCTAAAGCAAAACCTTGAAATTCAAAACAAAAATATGGAAATGATTAAAAGGGAATTGTTTCTAGTTAAAGAGATTTTGGGTAAAAGACCCATGAAAATAAATCAGACATTAGACTACCTATTGAAAGAAAATGTTGCTCTTAAAAAAATCATATCAGATTCTAATATAAGTGAAAAAAAATCTATGGATCTTTTGATAAAAAAATTCAATGAGTTCTCATGATAAGTCATGATTAGGATATGAGAAAAAATAAATCATAAAATTAAAACAAAATTTATTGTTTCATCCTCTACAATGTCTACAAGTACACCGTCTAATGATGTTTCATATAAAAAAATCATTGAAAAACACTAATAGGAAATGACCCAAACAAGTATGGGTACCCAAAACAAAAATAATTTCTCTTATAGATATTCTAAATCCAAACAAGAAGACTCATTCTGGAAAAAGGACAATGGATGCTCAAAGTTCATAATGACAAGAAAGTTTATGTTCCTAAGGTACAGAATCAAAAGAAGAATTTGAGTGAGACTCATATGAGAACTAGTTGGAAAGAATGTTGGAGATGGTCTAACAAAGATGAGACATTCATACACTATTTTGCAAATTTGTTCACATGCATGTTTTGAGATGATTGAGGCATTTTTGGTTGATCTTGAGTCATTATGATAATCCACTTGTTAGCACCTTTGAGCCTTTATTCTTTTCTTATTTCTAACTGCATTACCATCCTTAAAAAGATAAAAACAATTATTGTCCTTACCTTAAAGGATATAAGAGCTTTGAATTATTTTCTAGGGATAGGTTCTTAAACAAACATGATGTTGTACTCCAATTTAGACTACTTGTGTAAATAAATAATTGAAAAAGAAAATAAAGAAGGAAAAAATATGCAAAAGAAAATAAAGAAAGACAAATGAAGAATGAGAAATATGATGAAATTTGTTTGGATCAAAGTTCCTCTTAATCAAAGTTTTCTTTCAACATGTCAATTAAATCCTTTTGGAAATTGTTCAAAATTCAAATATTAACAGAGGCTCTAAAAAACTTAATATCTTATTTATCTTGATTTTGTCTTAATAAAATATATCTCACTTAAAATATAGATATGCTTCAACATTTAAAATTTATGCAAAGATGGAAGGTTTTCAAAAATGCAAAATGCTAACAATTTTTTTTTGAAATTTGAATGATTTATAGTTTTTCAAAAAGAGAAGTTATTTTGTATTCATGATTTTGTGTTAATAAAATCATCCTATTTAACCATTGATATATTTCAACATTTGAAAATATAAAAGTATAGAAAGTTTTCAAAAATAAATTTTAACAAAAGGTTACTCATATAAAAGCTTTTTGAATTGTTGATTTTGGATTAATATTTTTTATTCTATTCAATGATAATTGATCTATTCTAGTTAATGAATATTTCAATCACATTTAAACTGTTTCCAGAAGTGTATAAACGCTCAGATGCGTATAAATCTTCAGTTTAGAAGTTTTCTTTTAGAGCGTCTAATGCCAAAATGATGGATAACAAAGCGAGATTTGTGTAGTTTTAAAGACTTGTAGTTTACAAGCTTTTACAATCATCATTTCTAAGGCTATATAAAAGACTAAAAGTTGAAGAAGGTGATAGCTGTCGTTTTGCTGTCAAATTAATATGATTCTAGCGTAGACTTGTCTAACACTAGAGAGATGATAGTATAATTGTGGACAAATGTCCATGTCCCCAAGTCGTCTCCCAACGAATCCAATAGTAAAATCAGTTGATCAGGGTTTAAAATCTATCTGCAAGTAATAAAAGTTAGCAATAACAATAAAGATGAAAAGGGGGTTTGAGATAGTTGTGCAAAAAATATAAAAGAGATTAAAATAGCAAATAAAAAGCGGTTGATCCCAAGTTCTTCCACCATTGAATT
>Ga0123342_1001761_pt1 | contig 36558 bp, 13 predicted proteins | sample Turbeawhitnodule_FD_89960 | JGI IMG/M metagenome (GOLD analysis project Ga0123342, IMG submission 89960) | Root nodule microbial communities of legume samples collected from Mexico - Turtle bean Mexico white nodule | ecosystem: Host-associated > Plants > Roots > Nodule | place: Mexico: Nepantla... | reverse complement strand
TTTATATATATAAGATAATTTTTTTTATATATATTTTTTTTTTTTTTTTTATATATATATATATATATATATATATATATATATATATATATATATATATATATATATATATTTACTTGGTTGGTTTGAATGTGAAGGTAGTGGGCATGAAAAGGAAAAAGGTAGATGAGTGATTGTTGATAAGAGAAAAAAAAATCACGATAGCTTGTGTTGTTAAAATAATAAATGTCTTCTATAAAGGTGGACATAAAAAATGGTTTATTATTATTATTATTATAATAATAGTAAACAATTCAAAAAAATATTATTAAAAGAAAAATAATTATTAAGAACATGTAAAATTGTTTTTATTTAATTTATTTTCCAATTAAACCGTGTTTTCTCCATTTATTTCTTATCTACTCATCTTCTCTTCCATATTTTTTTTCGTTTTATCGTCTCTAACAAATAGCATTAGTTACTTCCTTAGAATGGAATGAAAAAAAAAATCTAGCAGGATCAAACAACAAAAGAAAAAACAAAAATAACCCTAAATAACAAGAATTAAAAATTAGTCAATTTTTATATTTTTAAAATTAATTACTATATGAATAAATACAAACCTTTCCATAATTTATTTTGTTTGAGTATTATTAAGATATTAAATTGATTTATTTAAGATGAATTAGTATAATCTAGAGAAGGAATAAGGTGTGTGGGACCAAAAATAAAGAAAAGGGTGAAGGGAAATGCAAGTTGGTTGAGGAAGACAACATTTTACATGTGCGTGGCTGACAAAAGTGAAATTTGGACCCAAATTGGATTTTGGGAAAGGGATTGCAACTGTTGCTATGATTGGGCCTACAAATTTAGGCTTTCCTACCCAATTTATTTACGTTTGAATATTTTTAAGCAAAATTAAATTAAATTAAATCTAAATTAGATTATATGTAAGTCAATCTTCTAAAAAAATATATAATTTATCTAAATTTTATATAAATTAATTTTAATTTACAAAAAAATGATTTTCTACTTTTCTCTCTTTTAAAAAAAATAGAGTAGGTTTCTACATTTTTTTCACATCTTTTCAAAATATATAGTTACTTTTCCTTTTATTATCCAAAATATTCTTTGACATTTTGACATTAGACATCTTTGATAAAATGTTATAATATGCACTCTTAATTTACATCTTTAATAAAAGATTGTAACATGTATTTTTAATTTACTTTTTGTCGGTTTCACTGTGTCATTTAATTATTAAGAGTCATGTCTATTTTTTCTCCAAATGCAAGGTCATATAAAAAAAATTGATTATATATTATTTACATTTTAACCTAAAAGTATTTAATTTTAATTTTGTTTTAATTATTTATTATTATGAATGGTTTTGTTTTCTACTTATTGATTTAAAACGTTTCTTTCATAAATATTTTAACATATTTCTTTCAAACAAATTTCTTCCATGTAAAAAAAATAAAATTATCGTTATACCTCAGTACTCAAATCATAAATTTATGACCCTAAAACAGATACTATTATCATCGTTTCCACATCACAAAACCCATCAATCAATGTCTCCCAAACAAATGTTTTTGCTCATAGATAAAAACATTAAGCCTCTGTTTGTTTCATTCCTGCAGTCCAATCTTCACATTTTTCCTTCAAATTATTTTAAATTTATTTTCTTAAATTCAATCTTTTATCCAAACAAAGCATTTACTCAATAAAGAAATGAATTTGATTGGTTACTTAATAACAGTGAATGCAGAGGGATATTTCAAAAGAGTGATAGATATTAAAAAAAAAGGAAATATGTTTAATAGTTACGGAAGTGCAAGTACAATATAATAGTTGTCTAAATAAAATTATGCAGATGACAAATTTCAAATGGACCATAAAAGAGATCTTCCAATACTCTATAAAATAGAAAATATATTATTATTATTATTAAATAATTAAAATATTTAGCCTAGAAGGTGCCACATAAGTGAAATAAATAGTGAGATGATAATTATAATGGATAGTTAAGAGATATCAAGAGATGGGAAATTATGGAGAAATGAACTTAAAAATTATCTTGGGACCTATAAAAAGAAGTAATAGAATTATAATAACAAGACTCTGTTTGATTTGGAAGAGGGATAAAAATAAGAGAAAAAATAAATTGTTTGGAAAAAAAAAACAAGAAGGAATTCTTTTTTCTTTATTTGTTTAGAAGAATAGAAAAAAAAAGTAAAGAAATAATTGAATTGTATACAAATATTTTATAATAGTTGAAAAATTTACTTTTTAATAGGACACTTTTAATCAAGATGAAGTCATTTATTATTATTTTTATCTAATTATTAAAAGTTAAAGGGAAAAAAACTTTAAGAGAAAAATGTTTTTTGGCAAGTACCATAAAATAATTTTATTCCTTCCTAATTCTCCTCTCAAATAAAATGGGTAAATGTAATATTTCTATCATAATTCTCTTCTTTTTTTATCTGCTCTCATTACCTCCAAAAGAAAATATAGGTTAACAACAATGATTATTACAAACTTAACTATTATAGGTTTAAACATGATTTTATATTTTTTTCATAATACAAAATAATGGAAAAAGAGTGTTGTAAAAGCTTTTCCATAAAATTGAAAAACAATTTATTATCTTGATCTCGACCAAGGTTCTCTGTGATAAAGACTCCAACTTTAGAAAGCTGATAAAAATGAAACTTATCAACTTGATGTTTATTTATGATTTTTTATGACGCACTTTTATATATAAATGTGTTATACCATGCTTAATTATGCTTTTTAGTCGTTTAAGTTTACATAATTGTCTTTTAGTTCTTCAAAACAAAATCTGCAAAATGAAATTCTTTAAAATGCATTTTGTTTAGTCTTTTAAATTTCTTGTGAAAAATAACCTAGAAAAACAATGTCAATTACGTGATAACTGAGATATCGCCAATTGTCACATAATTATTGAATCTACAACAAAAATAAGATATATGTAATTAAATAAGTTAATTTTTTTTATAAATTCTTATTTCTTACCGGAACCATTAGGAAATTAAAATTTCTTAGGTGAGGTGTTAAAATTAGAGAATTTGAAAAAATTAAAATTAATACATATCCTATAATACAAATTAAGGGTAGGCAAAAAAACCAAATTACAAAATTCAATCCATAATTATCCATGTCCATATTAGTTTAAATCCATTTAAATTGATTTATTTTAAATCCAAATCCATATTTTTGGATTTTAAATCCAATCCATTTAATTGGATATGGATTAGATATAGATTGGATACATTTTTGGATTATCCAAATTGCATTTAGAGATGAATTTTGACTTGGCCCGATCTAAGTTAAGCCAAGACAATCCAATCGATGTCGAGCCGAGCGAGCTCGGGCTATTGTCAAGCCGAGCATTCCCGAGTCGATGTTGAGTCAAGCTGGCCCGAGCCGATGTCAAGCCGAGTTAGCCCGAGCTGAGCAAGCTCGGGCTGATGTCGAGTCGCTAGGCCCGCGCCGATGTTGAGCCGAAAGGGTCAGGCCAATGTCGAGTTGAGCAAGCCCGGGCCGATGTCAAGTGAAGCGGGCCCGAGTCGTTATCGAATTGATTGGGCCAAGGCCAATGTCGAGTCTCCCAGGCCCGAGCCGATGTCCAGCCGAACAGGCTCAGGCCAATGTCGAGCTGAGCAAGCCCGGGCCGATGTCGATTGGGCCCGGGCCAAAGTCGAGTCTCCCGGGCTCTGGCCAATGTCAAGTCGATCAGGCCAGGGTCGATGTCGAGCCGAACGGGCCTGCACCGATGTCGAGTCAATTTGGTTGTGCCAATGTCGAGCCTAGCCGACCCGAGCTAATATCGAGTCTCCCAGGCCTGAGCCGATGTCGAGTGGAGTTAGCCTGGGTCTATGTCAATTTGATTAGGCCTTGGCCAATTTCAAGCCGAGCGGGCCCGAGTCGATGTCGAGTCGTCTAGGCCCGGACAAATGTCGAGTCGTTCGGGTTCGGGTCAATGTCGAGTCGTCCGAGCTTGAGTCGATGTCGAGTGGAGCGGGCCAGAGTCAATGGCGAGTCGATTGCGCCCTGGCTAATGTCGAGCCGAGCAAGCTCGGGCCAATGTCAAGTTGTCTAGGCCCATGTTGAATCGTCTGGGCCCGGGCCGATATCGAGCTGAGCCAACCCGATCCAATGTTGAGTCTCCCGGGCCCAAGCCGATGTCGAGTGGAGCGAGCCTTGTTTATGTCGAGTCGATTGGGCTCTGGCCAATGTTGAGCCAAGCGAGCCCGAGCTAATATCGAGTCTCCCAGGCCCGAGCCAATGTCAAGTGGAGTGGGCCTGGGTCTGTCAATTTGATTGGGCCCTGGCCAATTTCAAGCCGAGCGGGCCCGAGTCGATGTCAAGTCGTTAGGCCCGGACAAATGTCGAGTTGTTCAGGCCCAAACCGAGGTCGAGTCGTCCGGGTTCGGGTCAATGTCGAGTCGTCCGGGCTTGAGCCAATGTCGAGTGGAGCGGGCCGGACTCAATGTCGAGTCGATTGCGCCCTGGCTAATGTCGAGCCGAGCGAGCCCGAGCCAATGTCGAGTCAAACAAGCTCGGGTCAATGTGGAATTATCCAGGTCCGGGACTATTGTCGAGTCGTCTGGGCCCATGTTGAATCGTCTGGGCCTAGGCCGATATCGAGCTGAGCCGACCCGATCCAATGTCGAGTCTCCTGGGCCGATATCGAGCTGAGCCGACCCGATCCAATGTCGAGTGGAGCGAGCCTTGTCTATGTCGAGTCGATTGGGCTTTGGCCAATGTCAAGTCGATTGGGCTTTGGCCAATGTCGAGCCAAGCGGGCCCAGGCCGAGGTCAAGTCGAGTAGGCTCGAGCCGATTTCAAGTCGTCCGGGCCCAGGGCATTGTCGAGTCGTCTGGGCCTTGACCGATATCGAGTCGTTCGAGTTCGGGCCGATGTCAAGTCGAGCAGGCCCATACCTATGTCGAATCGAACGGGCTTAGGCTGATGTTGAATCATCCAAGCCCGGGCCATTGAGTCATCCGGGCCTGAGCCGATGTCAAGTCGTCTAGGCTCGGGCTGTTGAACCTAGTTGGTCCGCGTTCAGGTTGTGTCAGCTTAGGTCCGGTTCGAGCCAAGTTAGTCTGTGTCCATATCAAAATGGATTTAATGTAATTGACAAAGTGGATTTTATCTAGGGGTGGGCATGAAAATCCAATCTAGATCCAATCCAAATCCAAAAAAGTGGAATGGATTTAAAATCCATATCCACTTTAACTAGATCAAATATATTTGAATTTTTTTTAAATCCATTTAAAGTGGACTGAATCTAGATTAAATCCACATTGTTAATTATATTAAATACACTTTGTCAATTACATTAAATCCATTTTGATATGGACAGAGACTAATTTGGCTCAAACTGGGCCTAAGCCGACTCAACCTGGACACAGACAAACTTGGCTCTACATCGTCCCATACCCAAACGATTTGACATCGACTTGGACCCAGACGACTCGACATCGGCCTGGCCTGAAAGACTCGACATTGACTTGGGCCCGAACAACCCGACATCAACCTGGGCTCGGACAACTCGACATCGGCCCAGGCCCAAATGACTATACATCATCCCGGGCCCGAATGACTCTGTATTGGTCCAAGCCCGAACAAATCAACATCGGCTTAGGCCCGAACAGCTTGACATCAGAATGGGCCCAAACGACTCGACATCGGCCCAGGCCCGCTCAACTCAACATCAATTCGGGCCCGAGCCCGCTCGACTTAAATGGATTGGATTTAAAATCCAAAAATGTGGATTTGGATAATTATGGATTGGATTTTGTAATTTGGTTTTTTTGCCCACCCTTAAATCTAATTAACAAAATGAATTGAATCTAGATTTAATCCACTTTAAATGGATTTAAAAAAGATCCATTTGAATTTGATCTAGTTAAAATGGATATGGATTTTAAATCCAATCTATTTATTTGGATTGGATCTAGATTGGATTTTGACCACCCCTACTACAAATTAGAGAATTCGTAAATGTCATAAAATGATATTTGCATTTGTTTATGTACTGTACTGTAAAAAGTAATCCCTGTATGTCTGCGCTATCTAGAGACTATGAGAATAACTTTGTCTGTTATCAAGAATCAACCAAACAGTTAAAATACCTCTTGGCATACATCTATTGAACAATCAACCACACAGTTAGCAGAAAACAAAATGCAATGCACCTCTAATACCGGGAGGTTTTCTGCATTTCACAGACCTATATCACAAACCAAAGAAACATCTATGAAAAGAGTGCCTAAACAATTCTGTCAAAACATGTGCTGTACAATTAAGTATTGCAAATACGAACTAGAATTGTTCTTCTTTTACTAAAGATACTCAAAACACAAAAACCTTCAAGGGTAATGCAACTCGCAAGCATGGTCCGAAATGTCAGTTTGAGCACCATGATTGAATACCTGGATCAGATTAGTATAGGCGATATTGTATACTATTTCTAGCAAAAAAGCAAATTACTTTTTGAATGAAGTAATCAATAGAAAGGCTACTGGAGCAGGAGACAATGATACTTCCCTGCAAAAATAAAAAAAACAAATCAATGACACAAGCAGGTGACACCCCTAAAGTAATTCAAGTCACAAGTACATTACCACTACAAGATATCGATTCATAATGCCATGAACAAAATCAAAGATTTATTAAAAACGTGAACATAGAACATTACTCACCCAGATCAACATCATTTCACGTGAACTTCAATAATATCATCGTCTTCCATTCCAAGGCTAGCAGGGGTTTCGGAGGAACTTATTTTATCACCATCAAAGGACAATACTATCTGTTTCTGGTCACACTTGCTTTTATCTGCATATGTTTTGACAATCCTTTCAAACTTGTCATCCTAGAGACAATTAAAAGATGAGTGTAAGGATTGAAGCTAAACTCTGTTATGAAATATGTCCACTGGCCTATAAATGAAAAGCAGCTTTGGAAAAAAAATCAGAAACACAACTATTGTATACCAACAATTACTACCTGAAAAATAAAATTATCAATATCACAGAATATAACAGTACACTGACACGTGTAGCTGAATCAGATACAAACCCTTAAACATAAATCAAATCAGGTCGTTTAATGAACCATTCATTATCAATAGTAAAACATAGCTCTAAGAGCAATTTAACAAAATGAAACGTATAAAAATCAACACATATAGTGGTGAAGTTAAATGGCTAACAAAATTACATATAAGTTTCAAAATAATTTTATTTTAGTCTCCGAAATATCATGATTAGAAAATTATATCGCCAAGCTGAAGAATCGTACGTGAATCATAAGATAACATGTGAATCATAAGATAACGATAATCATGCATTGACAACATAAAGTATATCTGCTGAAGGAATTATATACCATAAACATTCGAATCTGCTTTGTTCCATCCTTGTCTAGAACAGAAATGACAATCTTTGGTCTTTCAGAATGCTCTGGACTTTTCTCATCTACACAATCCCCCGAAGACTGCAATGACTCATTAACTTCAAATTTAGAAGACTCTTCAACATCTTTTAACAATTGTTTTGCTGATTCGGCAAATGAGGCCAGTTCCTGCTTCTTTAATCTACACGCATAAACAATACCCTATTAGAAACTGTAGATAAAAGCGGGTAGGGAATGAGGAGTAATTATATCGGAAATTAAAACCATTTTCTTCATCAATGCACATCTTTTCTATGTAATGTTGACATGTGGAGCAATGCAAAAGGCAAGTGTAGCTCCATCCAGATAAAACCACTGAAGATTAACACGCAGAAATGATAGGTATAAAGAAAGTAAATGAAAAACTGTGTCGACAATTCCATTTTATCATTGCATTTTGTGGTTAGGGTTGAATGACCTATTTATTTTTTCAAGAACATAAAGAAGGCTAGCACCCACCCTACAATAGACTAGGGATGTATGCATTATTCTTATCCTACAATCAATGTTGGAGCAACCATTTCCAGCTTAGAATAATGACTATAATTTCAAGGGATGTAAAAAAAGAGGCAATAGCAAGCAGCAAAGATTTGGCATTAGAAAATCCTAAGAGTGAAATGTACACAACCTCAGTTTTTTCAAGGTTGAATCCTCATCAATCGACTTCTGCGTATTACCAGCACTCTCCGGCGGAGGGGGTAACCAATCATCATCTTGATCCTCAATATCCACCGCTGTGACTTCTTTCTCATTAGTCTTCTTCTCATTCTCAACCTAAAACCCAACATTATCAACAGTTACAAAAGCAAAGCCAATAATCAAGAAACAAATACATAAAAATCAGAGTAAAAAAAAAGCCTTACAGTCTGGAAAGTCTTCCTCTTCCTAGTATTAACGCAAATCACATCATCGTCATCAAAATCATCTGCGACCATCACAGTCAGACATTCAAATTCCAACACAAACTCCCGTGGAGTACCAGTAAAAAAGCGGAAACAGTAATCTTGTAAAATTTAGGGTTTGAAATTTTGACAAGAAAAAGAAACGCACCATCGATGGCGATGGGGTTCACAGGCTGAACCCGGCTGTAGTCAAACAATGGTTCCAATTCTTCATCCTGCAAAAGAATGAGGAAAATGAGATGGCGATTACGAGAGAAACCCTAATTACAAGAAGAGTAAGAGATAGAGAGTTTCACCATCTTCGTCGACCTGTGTCGTTCGGTATCTCTGGATGTTGACACTTTAAAGGTGGGGATTGTTTGCAGTGTTTGTGGATTCTGTAGGCAATCCCGTCTCCTGTTTCACTATCCCGCTTCAAACTTTAAATTCGTTTATCACTTTAATATTTCCAATAAATATTTTTTAAATATAAAAACAAATACTTTTTTTAAAATAATTATTTTTTAAAATCTGGTTTTTAACGTATATATGTTAATTTTCGTTTATAAGAAAATAGATTTTAGAAAAATGTGAACTTTTTAAAAATATTAGTGTTTAGTTATTTATTTTATTTACAAATTAAAATTATTCATGGGCTATCAATAAATAAAGTTTAAGCGCACCTTGTCTATTTTGCATGAATGAGCAAAGTTATTTTTTTTTTCTAGAGAAAACTACTGGTACTTATTTAAACTTGTATAAATGGATAAAAAAATATATATAGTTATTTGATTGTATAAATTAAAATCAATTTATTATATTCTTCCAATTAATAAATAATGTTGTTGGCTTTCCTCATCCTACAAAAGGACGATGACTTCATTATTTCCTCTCAGAATGACTAATGATGATTGGTTTTTGGTAAATCAAACTAATTAGACCTTTCTCTTCAGAAGAGAGAGATTGAATGAATTTGACTCTTGAAGTGTTGTCGCTGTCATATTCACAGAGGTATTATGTGACCCTTCTTTTCTTGATTCAAAGATAAATTATTTTTATTAGTTATACTATGTTTATTAAGTTTTGTTTTTCTTAGGATAGTTTATGCTATTTTTGTTATTTATTTTCAAAAAACTCTTGCTATTATATTGGATGTTGTATTTTTTATTATTTTATTTGTTTGCTAATATGATCAATATAATTATATATTTCTTGTATGTATTAAAAATATATTAAACTTCTACATATATATATATATATATTAATTTTATGAATATCCAATTTAATTGTTCGTTTTAAAATTATTATGTTTTAAGTTGATTATCTTCAAAAAAAAAAAATTGGTTTCACCGTTAATGGTAAAAAGCACAAATAAATACAAAAATGAATTTAGCCATGTTTGTACTTTTTTCAAATATTTATATAAAATCAGTTATTGAAACTTAAACAAAATTGTAAATATATATATATAATATTTAACTATCTTCTTTAAGTGAAATGATGTGAAAATAAAAATTAAAAGAAATATAAAGTTTATATTTTTTCTTTGCAAAACAAATTCATCAAGCAAACTTTTAAAAACAAGTATTCCATATTTTTAGATGTCTTTTTTTTAATATGTAACTCATACATTAATATAACTCATTAGCATCATCATTATCATCTAGTTGTTATTTGAGTAAATTCATCTCACTTAAACGATATTACTTTCTAAAATTAATAAAGAATTTCTTACTTAAACAATCTTATATCACTTGAGTAACATAATTTTAAATAGCAAAATTGTTTTGTATCTTCCTAAAAAAACATATTTTAAATAACAAACCATATAATTTTTACTTTTAATACTTAATATTACGTGAAATGTAACAAACAGAGTATCAGAATATAAAGGGACTTATAATGTTTAAAATTTATTCAGGCATTAATACGACTTCAGTTTACTGTTTTTTTTCTTGTGAAAATTTTATGCAGATTTTTTAAATTTATCATATTGTAAAAATAGTTAATATTGTTAAATGTTTAAAATTCAGGTCCACATAAAAAACTGCCAAAGAATACTACAATGAAGTACGCATTTTTAGATATCTTTATATCTTTAACAGATGTTTACGTTAGTCAAATATCTACCATTTTCTTTTTCTTTTTTACAATTATAAAAAAAATATTTTTAATTATCATATTATCCTCAAAAAGCAAACTGTGAAATGGTTATTTAGTTTTCAAAAAAAATTTTTTTTTTAATATCTCCTTTATTATCTTCAAACATATCTTTTTTTTTACAGAATCTTCTAACTATGAAACAGAGTGGAATGTTTCACTTTATCTCATAAAATCCGCGCAAAGAATTCTAAAGATATTGAAATTCTTGATTTTTTTCACATAAAACCAAATTTCTTAATAAAGTTTAAATGGGTTATTATTAATTCAACAATACTTTTTCAAAGACATTAATTTTTCCACAACGTAAATAGGGAAACAACTGTTATCAAATAGAATTATTAAATAGAAGTATTAATTAATTCACCAAAAAAATGCTACTAAAGCTAGAAAAAAAAGCAGATTTTTTTTGGAGATGTGAAAGTTATTCATAAAATTAATGCACTCTTAAATTTATTCAGTGTCACATTACTTGTAATAGAAGTTTACTATTATATGTAGAATTTGAACTACGCGTTTTTTTAAGGTAACGTCTATGAATAATTACCTTTTACAAGTAATTAACGTCTTTGAGTGAACTTTCTCAAACATATTTCTAATTTTACTTTGTACTAAAAATGCATCTATATTATAAATATTTTTTATTTTTTAATTCTAATTTACTATGAATGATAAAGCTGTTAATTTTCTGTTACAGAAAAAAATGCTAGTCTTTAAAATAACTACGAAATTATCATACAGTGTGATACAATTATTAATGCCGAATCTTTAATTCGACCAGTATTAAACTCAGTATTTTTTTTAATTAAGTTTCAATTCATTGTAAATTTAGATATTTTTAATTAAAATTTTAGTAAAAATTTAAATATATAAATTTTTATATTTTTCAACTTAACACGTGTTATTTGATTTTGCTATAGTTTAGGTGATGCATTGTTTTATATTGTCATGTGAGAGTAAAAAATCTTTATATTTATTAATTAAGTTCTGTCAAGTAGAGTCACGTAACAATTCAGTTTTGTAATTTCAAATGAAGCACCATAAACTCAAACAATACAAAAATAAATAAAAAATTAATAAAATTTTTTATATTAAATATTATTATGCAACTTCACATAAAAAAACAATAATTAAGAATCCTAATTATATTCAAAATAGATTACATTACTTCTTATCTTTATATGATTAATTTAATTTATTTTAATATTTAATTTATAAAATAAAATGATGTCATTTATTATAAAAATAAACTAGAATTTTAAATTTTCATTTTTCATTATCTAAATTCATGATGTTATGTTTGATACCACAGTTCAAACAATTACATTATTCCAATGACTCAATAAAAATATAATTTTTTTTAGACTAAATAATATTTTTAACAATAATTCAATTAAAAATATTTAAATTTATGAAAAAAATAAAATTTAATTAAACTGTTTTTTTAATAAAAATTTAATTAAAAATACTTACATGTTTATAAGAGATTTAAAATTGAATTAAACTAAAATAATTATACTGCTTCCACAAAAGGAACAAAAGGTTTGTAATAAAAAAAAATACCTTTTATATGGTCACATTTATTATACCTTGTTTGACACTTGTCCTCCGAGTCTATATAAGTTCTGTAGAATCCACAGACACTTCAAAGTTCTTCCTCTGCTTTAATCCTTCAATTGCCTCATTCGTTGTTCAGTTCTTCTGCTTTCTAACTCACTGTGAGAATGATAGATGAGTCATTTCCACTGATAAATTACGTTCCTAGCTTTGCAAGAGGTTTTACCATTCTGCTAGTACATGATGACAAATTTTCCCGTTCCTACCTATCAACAATTCTTCAGCTATATTCTTTCAAAGGTATACTTTGAATTTTCTATCGATTCTCTTTGTAACTTTCATTTCCCTGTTTGTGTGCTCCAAATTCTTTGCTATTTTTTGTGTTTTTGTCCTGCACGAAATCTCGTGTTTGGACTCATTAATGTGTGTGAATGCCAATTGTCACTGGATAAAAAAAATGCAGACTTTCATCTGAAGTTTTTGCTAAGCATTGTAAATAAATTATTAACTCAGATGGATCCAAGGATTATTGCCAACTGCAAAATAAAAAATTGAATCAGTTGGAATGAATTCAAAAATGGTTTTCAAATGCTCACATAGGTTGATGAGTGTTTATCAGGTTAGCTTTATTTTTTGAGGAATAGATACTATCTGGTGTTGTATTAAAATCCTCTTGTCTCTCACTTACTTTATTGTTTATTCTGTACACTGTCATCTAAAAAGTATATCTAAATATTAAAGAAAGGGAAATTTTTCATATGCAATTTTGTGTTCAAACAACACATTTTCTAGCAAGGCCTTGAATTTCACATCTGTGTCCTCCCTGTGAAATTCGTCAAAACCCTTCACGATTTACCAGTTCTTACTAGATCTGATATGCAATCTTTGCTTGAATTCTGAGAATGTTTTTTTTTTTTCAAGATATTTTCACTTTCTATATCTATTTATCCATTTTAAACTGGTTCTTCTGCATGACTTCATAATTTTATCTTGATATACTGTGACTCTTCAAGTCTACAAGAGTTTATAAGAATTGAATTTGGTGTTATTTATTTTGCTTGATCTGCACAACAAATAGCTCTCATAAATGTTTGGTTTTTCAGTTACTGCTACAAATAATGCATCCGCTGCAGCATCCATGATTTGCCGTCAAGAAGGCATGTTCAAACTGATAATGGCTAAAGCTGATATGCCTGACATGGACATCCTTTCTTTTCTCGATGCAATACTTGAAAAGGACATTCCTGTGATCTGTAAGTTCCAGTTCAGATCTTGCAGTTCACTTAATTTTCTCCAAGATTTTGCTGATCTCATTTGATTAATATACTAATGCATGGTTTTGTATCAGTCATAAATTCTGGAGTATTTGATGATGTAAATAGGAAAGCTTTAGCTACAGGATTGTGTTATTTCCTTCAGGAGCCAATCATTCCCAATGATCTTAAATATCTATGGCAACATGTGTATCACTCAAGAGCATATTCAGCCAAAAACACTCAAAATGCAGGCTCTCAGAGCATGGTGCTCCATGCAAAGGGATTACAGAATATCCAGATGAAACAGGTACAGGGAGATCTCAATAGCACTGCATTCCATATATGCATCCTAAATTCCTTGGGATAAAGAGAAAAGAAATTAGGTGGATAGAAACAGACAAGATAAATGGAAATAAATAAAAAAATAAAAGGGAAAATTGAAGAACTTTTGTTATAGAAAAATAAAGAGAGTTAATGAAAAATAAGTGAAAAATATAATAAAAAAATGTTAAAAATCCCTACTTATTGTCACTTTATTTCCATGTGTGTAATTAGCATTATTTCACACTTTTTTCATAGTACCAAATATGGAGGCAGCAAAAAGGAAAGAGAACCCTTTGTGACTACACAATGCCAACCACACAGTGCATGTGTTGCAAAGCATATGGAAAAAGAAACCATGATGACTATGTGGGCAAGCCAAAAGAAAAGAGATATGTTGTGCACGAAAAGCCAGATTCATTGGGATCAACCAAGATGAACTTTAACAACCCCAATCAATATTTCAGAATGTTTCAGACCAAAAAACGTTTCAGTGTTTGGACTCCTGAGTTGCATCAAAAGTTTACTGAAGCAGTGCAGGAATTAGGAGAGAACAGTACTGTTTCTTTTCTGTTGAATTCATTCTTTTTCTTTTCTTGATTCTCTATCAGTAATGGATTCAAGCTTCATTCATGATAAGATTATGAGTGATTATTAATTTCAATGCATGTGTTTCACTTCCTTTTTTGTGTTCAGTTGCTCGTCCAAAACAGATATTACTTCGGATGAATGTTGGTGAGACTTACCTCACTGTTCGCCAGGTTGCAAGTCATCTGCAGGTTATTTTCTTCCACTCTTAGACATGCAATAGTTTCTCATCATTTATGTTGCACAGATTAACGTTTAATATTCTTCATAGCAAGTTTTTCCAAATACGCATCAATATATATATATGCTTTCAAGTTATTAGGGTTTGCTGCAAGTTACTGTTGAGTTATTTGGAATTTACTTAACCTGCTATAAATAGAATTGCAATTTTTCTGCTTTCTTGTGAGAATCTACTATGTAAGTTTTATGTATGTTTTGTTTAGTAAATGACACTTACCATTAATATTAATAGTTTAAAGGGAATATCAGTGCAAGCTATCATGATGTCTCATAATTTTCATCTCTTTTTCCATCACTGTACATAGCTGCATTTATGGGCGATAGTCACCATGCATGTTTTCTCGTATCCTTCATTGTTTTAGCTTGTTTCTTCACAAACATTCTTCTTAAACAGAAATACAGATTGCGGTTGAAATGTGAAGAGAACTCTCGCAATTCTAATTTGCCTAAAGTAAGAACATCATTATCCTCAAGCCACAAAGCCAACTCTTCCTCATCTAAAGGGTCCACCTTTGTAACAAAAGGTAATAATTATTATATTTTTGTTTGTTTGTTTTTCAGAAAATTATTAAATAAAAATCAATTTTAAAAATAAAAAATAATTAATTGTTATATTGACAAAATTAGATACTTTTGTAGAAACTTAAAAAAAATTATTGGTATCTAAATTAGTTTCTATTATTAATAAATAATTTCTAATTTAAATAGATCGCAAACCAGCATTTTGTTTCACTACATGAAAATCATTAAATAAAAATTAATTTTAAAGACAAAAAATATTTAGTTATTATATTGACCTTAGAGACCATTTTAGAGATTAAAAAAATTATTTCTAAATTAGTTTCTATTATTGTTAAATAGTTTTTAAATTGGTATCTAATTTGTTATCAAAAATTTTCTACCAAATTTTGAATGTAAATAATTGATACTTAAAATCTTGATAACTAATTAGATACTAATTTAAAAATTACTTAATAATAATAAAAACTAATTTAAAAATAAAAAATTATTTTAGTCTTTATAATGATTTTTAAAGTAATACTAATTATTTTTTATTTCTTGATTTTTATTGTAGTATATAATTAATTCGTTACTTTAGAATATGAAAAGAGCATTTGATCCAGGTCTCCCAGCACCAAAGGTTTTGTTGAATGCGAACCATAATGAAGATGAGATTCGAGTGAACAGCGTGGGAATGGAATTCACAGCTTCTTGGGATTTCGTAAAAACGTTTTTGGAAGACTCTGACTGTTTTAATTTGTATAAATATGAAACCGATCCTGCTGCTGTTGATCAATGCACTGAGATGCTAAGAAAAGTTCTAGAAGGAAGGGGTTCCTCTTAATGGTAATTTGGTATGAACAACACCAACATTATTCTATGTGCTTCAATATGTATACATATACAGACATAGGCTATATAATTATTAAAAATATTATATATATATATATATATTTATCTTTGACAGACAAAATTTATGTGATTGTGAAGTGAAATTTTATGTTAGAAGGGAACTGCTATGAATGGTGCAATTAACATAGTCAAAGAAGAATTTTAAATTGCGATGGAATACTTAATGGCCTTCTCACTGGATTAAACGCGAATGGTATTAAATCTTCTTGTGACGTAATTAAAGTTTTTGTTTTCTTTTAATATTTTATATTCATCTGCAATTTATATAAAAATTGAGATTAAATTTCTTTATTTGTTTCTTGGTTTAAAATATATAATCAGATTCAATAATTCCCAGACTAAGGTAATTTCCTTACATTAGCAACAATTAAGTTCTAAAGTGTTCAATTTTCTCAATCATAAAAACTACACATTGACACTTATCAATAATTAAGACAAATATTCCATCGATTACAAACTATTAAGATTATTTATATTCTCAATATTGTTAATAAGAATGTTTATATTAATAATTGATAATAATATTAATTTTTTTATATATAGATTTGTGGGTAAAATATTTGGATAATGCAAAATTTATATACGGATAGATATTTATGAGTAATAATTTGTAGATAAAATTGAATTTACCTACAGATTCACATCCGTGTAATACTGAATTTATCAACATACTCGTATTTGTAGATAATATCCGTAAGTAATGTTAAATTTATCTTTGAATTTATATATGTGGATAAAAATCCATCCGTCAATTTTTTTTTTTTTTTATAGTGTGTTTGTTATCTAGTGAGATTATTCCAAATGAAAAGTTAATTTTAAACTCAAATCATAAGTGTATAATTATATTAAATATTGAAATAATATGATCTATGCACTAGGACAATTTCACTTGAACAAATTTTTTTCTCCTAAAGCATACATATGATTTGTATTGAAAATTTCATATTTAACTCTTAAAAAAACTTAATGATACGTCAGTATTTAAAAAATATATAAAATTTCTCATATATATATATATATATAAAGATGTAAAAGTTAATTTTAATTGTTACAAATCATAATTAATCTCACAAATACGATCGATGTTTATGTTTTAAAACTTAAAATGAACACATTATATTATTAAAGTTTACTTTATAATCCATGAAAATACGGATTTGAAAATCGAGTTACTCAACATTTTAATCTTTTTTTCAAATAGACTATGTCTCGAGTAAGGGTAAAGAAAAATGAAAAGTATACGAAATAAGGAAGATAATTACATATTGAAAATTTAAATTAGTTTAACTTCTGATTCCACCTCTCAAAATCACACACGTTAATTGGTTTAATATGATGGACTCACTTCACTATACCAGAGATTAGACGGTCGGATTATACCAGAGACCGAGTGGTTGAATTCCTATGATCTGACAGTCTCTCGACATAAATTTTATTAAGAGAATCAAAATATGATTAAAAGGTCATTAGATCTATATTAACCTTCTGATTACGTAAGGCCTAATAGAAAAATATAAATAAAAAAAACCATCATCTTAAAAGTAATAGTTGTTTAATCTCTAAATTGAATCAATGAAATATGCATTTTCTAATTTGAGCGTAGGAATATCTTTGTAATGATTCTAATCTCTCGTACCTACAACAAAAACAACTAGATTGGAAGAGAAAACAGATTTTAATAAAAACTCTTTGATAAATTGTAAGAACAATTATCCCCAAATGAATTCCCACAATAGTAAAATTTAGATGAATTCCAAATCAGGATTCAAATAATAATCATAATCCAAACGAGTTCAATTAGCTATATATATATATATAAAACTAAGTTCAGTTTTTATATATTGGTTACAGGGCCTTTAAACCAACGGCGACCACTGATTAACCAGAAAGAAACAACAAGAATAAGCAAACATCCAACAGCCACAGGGGTGTAGTTAAGTGTCTCCATGGTTATTGGGTAAGAAACAGGTAATGAGAAGAGTATGGAAATGGTCAGCACCCAAAGAACAGCCACCCAGCCAACAATGACTCCGTAACGGCCTAAGTTGAAAGGGCCAGGGACAAAATCCTTCCGTGCCAAGGTCACCCTAAAGAATATAGGTAGGGCATAAGCAATATAGAGGCCAATCGTTGCAATGGATACCATGGCCTCAAATGCCACTATACTTCCAAGAGACTGCAAACATTTACATTTCACTCATATGGTCAAACATATTATTCCACTTTTCAACAAATCAGAAAAACCTAAACTTTCAGCTTATTATAAATGAAAGCTTATAATATATGCCATACCGTTAAGGCCATGCAAAATGATATTGAAACGGAAAGCCAAACTGCATAGATGGGAACCTCCTGCTGGTTAACTTTGTGCCACAATGATGACAATGGCAGAGCCCCATCTCTAGAGAAAGCATAAACCATCCTGAACAAGTTTTAAGCATCATGTTATATTCATCACTAAGAAGAGAAATTAAGTCTCGCACGTCTTACCTTGAATTGCTTGTAACGGAACTCATACCACAGAAAAATATGGCAACAGCAACAATTACTAAGCAAACAATGCCCCCAGTTCCATGGCCATATCTTCTCTTGAATGCTAGATAAAACACTTCAGCAATAGCATACCCACCAGCGTCATTATCTTCACTCAGAAGGTAATGAATGTCGGTGACTGCAAAGGTAATGCCTAGTATGTAACACCACCCAACTATAATGGATATCCCAACAGCACTCACAATTCCTTTTGGTCCATTTAAGTCAGCATCCCTGGTTTCCTCTGTCTGCATACAGAAGTTACAGTAATCAATGAGTCTTGGTGAGATGGTGTTTACAAAATTATTTTTTATTAAAATCGATTTTGAAGAAGTGATGTGATTTGTGGTAGAATTTTTTAGCTTTAATTATGAAATTAAGTTAGCGGAAATCCCAGTATAATTTTTTCTTACAGCAGTTATTTGCAAAAAATGTAACCCCAACACATTGTGCAGTAACTGCGGTTTCATTTTCCTTGTACTTATATCTTACAATGCAGATCAATTACTTGTCTGATAATATGCTAAAACCTTAAGAGTCTTAATTCATCTGCAAATATATGATCATGGGAAGGAATTGTTTCTGATAAATTGATAACTATAGTTTAGTTTAGTACTTGTTGAGTAGATGTGAGCAGGATGCATACATGTGAAACATTATCTTCTGATAATATATCATGTCTTTTTTAAGCAATTTTGTCTCATTAAAAATATGATTTACCAGACAAGGAACTTTATAAAGAGTGGAAAAGATGTACCATATAAGCTGATGCATCATATCCAGTTAGGGTATACTGACTCATTAGAAGTCCCAAGAGAAATATGTAGGGCTTGCTGCTGATTCCATCCTCATTTTCAGTATTGAAATGAGTAAAAACAAAGTTGGCACTAGCCCTTTCCGTTGCAACAGATGGAATACCAATCATAAGCACAAAAACACCTAAAATTTTCAATTTCAATTAAAAATTCAAAAAGGTTGCCATGGAGAACTGAATGCAGAAAGCAATCATACAGGAAATTTCTTCATACCTAGAACATTCCAAATAGCTGCCAGCCGTCCCAAGAATGATAACAATGAGATAGGAAGGTTGTTTATGATACCGTGTAGGAGCAAAATCAGCCCGTGCAAAGCAATAACTACGTATTTAGAAGCCTCATATCCACCACCATTTTTCCCACCAGTACTAAGGAGAATAATAACTTTAATCAGTTGTGCAAGTGAAAAATCTACACTTGTTGTCACTGCCCACTGCAAATGAAAAAAGAAACCAAAGTTGGAGCTTCAGATGGATTAATGGAAATCTACATCCCACACAAGTCCTTGTAGTGAAAAGTGAAGGATGTGAAATTTGTGTCTTCTTAAGAATACCTGGCCAACAATATTGAACCTGCAAAAACAGATAAACCATCCAACACGCATCAGAGAAACAACAGTGGTAAGGCAAATGTGGCAGAGTCTCCTGTTATTATACTTCACAAACTGATTAAGCAATAAACTTTAGTTTCAAGCTATATGGCGTTAAGGAGAGCTAACAAATTAGGCAATTGTGGTCAATTTTATCAGATTAAGAGCACTAAATTTTACATCGTAAGTTAGAGAAGTAAATAAAAAAACGAACAAAGTATGCATCGTATCATTAATTATAAGTTATAACCGCCAATTTTGGGACTGGATTTAAAATAATTTCCATTTTTTTGTTGATTATGGTTTATCTATGAAATATAGTCTAAATTTCTATTCAAAAGTTCAGTGCATGTTCCTTATTGCTGTGGTTTTTGATTGACCAATCATACTGAAATATAAATGTAACAGGAAAATCACTAGTGGAAAATCCTGAGAAACAAAGAGATTGAGACAAATTAAGAACTTTTTGACTAACTTTTTATGATAGACTTAACTATCAATAATAGCAGTATTTTGGTGGAATGACATGTTTGTTGCACTGATATATTGGTGAATATTAGTATCCTACAAACCTCAAAAGTATCTTCTCTGTTCTGAAAGATCAAATTCTTCTTCTTCTTGTGCTTCTTATGCTATAAATATAACTTCTATCGACCTATTTCCCTGCTACAAACCTCAGAAACCTCACCATTAAATTACAAAACATTAATTTGCTCAAAGTTAAAAAAATTTAGTCTTTATGTGTAACAAGAATAGTGGCAGAAGACACAAATACAGAGGGTGCGGAAATTCACGAGAGACACGTCACACGTGATCCAAATGATCCGGGTGGGTGTGTAAGGAAAAGCACACGATTCAAAATAATCAACCGATTGCTCGACGATATTGATTAGTCCATAGCTTAGCTTTATATGTGGTTTTGGAGAGAGAGTGAGGCCAGAAAATAAGTTTCTTTTTATTAATCTATAAAATAAGTAAGTTGAGAAGAACTCAATTTCTAAAATCTCCACATAAAATATAAGTTAGGTTTATGGTTAAAGTTGATTTCACCCATTATAAATATTAAATTGATTTTAAAATATTTTTTAGAATTGACATGAGTGCTTACAATATTTTAAATTGCATTATCATTCTTTTAAAGTTTTTTTTTTTATATTAACGTTATTCCTTTAATAAACACGCATAATAATTATTAAAAACAAAATATGTTTTCGATTATACTAATATAATGGAATTCAAATAAAATTAACAAAATTAAAGTTTTTTATTAAGATTTTAATTTTTTTCTTATTATACTAAAAACAAAATATGTTAATACTTGTTATATGAATCGATTGTTTATTCACTAATTTTTTTTATTATTTGTAACTTAATTTAAAAGTCAAGAATCAATTGAACTTGTCAAACTAGATCGACTCAACATTGTTTGATGTGGGTTTGACATTGGTCAACCTTATCCTAGCTTAAATTAACATGGTCTAACACAAGTTTAACTTGATTCAACTTAGCGTGGGTTCAATTATACTTGACTTGATGTGGGTTCGACATTACTTAGCTCGTTGTAGGTCTTACTTGACTCGATTCGAAGTGTGTCTGACTCGACTTGGTTTGACATTGACCTAAATTGACTCGATCGAGTGTAGGCCGAATCAACTTAACCTAAGGTGGACAAAAGTAAACTCGACTCGAGGTGGATTCAACTTAACCTAACATAAGGTGGACCTAACTCAACTCAAAAATCTTAAATCCAATTTAGTCCAACACAATATCCCCATTCAAACTGCAAATTTGTAGAAAATTTACAAAAAATGTGCATTTTTTTATCCATTTCTAAAATGGACATACTTTTAAAAAATTAAGCTCATACATAAGTCTTGTCTGCATGATATGACTTCCTGGTAAAGAAATTATGTTATATAAACACAACATCAACCTCCCCCAAGTTGTGTTTGGCCACAACAACTTATATGTTGAGTATTTGAATGAATGTTGGACATTATTTTTAGGACGTACGAGTGAAAGAAAAGGAGAAAAATGGTGTAAAAGTGAGGTGAAAGAAAAAATGTGTATATTTAGTGATATGATGTAAAAGTTAAAGGAAGAGAGAAAAGTGGTATAGAAGTGAGGTGAAAGAAAAAATGTGTATATTTATGGATAAGAATGAATAGGGAATGAATTTTTATATTAAAATAAATAAATAAATACCATAATTTTAACTTATATAGTAAAAAAAAATGTTAAAAAGATGTGTTAGTTATATTTTTTCTTTCATGAATGTTGGACATTATTTGAAATTATGTTTATATAATAATTTTTTAAATATACACCTATTTGATTAATATAGGATAAAAAAATACACCACTCTGTTAAATTTTCCCAAAATTGCACTCTCACGCTCTACATAAAAAAAACAAAACAAAACAAACTTGTCACGCAAGACACGTTCAACTCGCTATTAACGAATTGACCAGCAAGTAATTGGGAAAATGAAGTTAAAAGGAGTAGTTGGGTAGGTACCAGCCAGTAATCCAAGAAGCAAAGGGAGCCCAGGTGGGCCCAGAAAGCTTGGCGCTCCAATAGTAAAGCCCACCGGAAGTGGGAAAGGATGAGCAAATCTCAGCCATAGAAAGCGCCACAGTCATCGTGAAAGCAGAGGCAACCAACCAACCATACACGAAGGAAACAGGACCGCCATAGTTCAACCCAGTGTTGTAAAGAGTGGTCACTCCGGCGAGAACCGAAATAATAGAAAACGAAAACGCAAAATTCGAAATCACCCTGTCATAGTTCAAAGAAATTAAAAAGAAATGCAGTGAAAAAATGGAAAGAAGAGAGAGTAGAGTAGAGAGATATACGATAGATCACGCTTGAGTTCTTGCTTGTAACCGAGTTCTTGAAGACGAGCATGGCCAGAATCAAGCGGAACGTATCCTTCGGCAACCGCATCGGAGTGAGATGGGACTGTTCTGTTGCCTCTGCCCATTATGACGAATCACCAACCACAACAACAATGCAGAAGAGTACTCCTATATATATAACTTCCTTTCTTTAAATATGCTCACGTTTAATTTTGTATTTCTCTTCTTATTCACAACAATATTTTTGTTATCACTACAAATTATTAGAAATCACAAATCAATTAGATTTCATAAGATATAAATAGATGGAAAATTTATTTTATAAATTAATTTTATGAAATTAAATTAAATTTAAAGTCTATTTCTTAATATGATATTAAAGTCATTTCAATTATTTGATTAATCAGACTATCTATTATTATATCATTATCGAATCATCTATAATATATAGTCTCGCGAATGTATGGTTAAATTTCACGGGAAAAAAGTGGGTCACATCAACTAGAAATTACTCTGTTTGTTAATATATCTATTTCATTTAAAACTACTAGCGGAAACACAGGCGCTAAAGCACCTGTGCATATTTTTTTTATTATTACTATATTGTATATTATTATGTGTATTCATATTTTTTAAATATCAAATATCATTAAGTAAAAAAGAAGATAAAAACATTTTCGCTCATCATTTATGAGTTTTAACCTACTATTTTAGTAATTAAGTTGCAGTAAAAAATATATTAAACAAATTTAAATTTATAACACAATAAACATAACCAATTTTGATTTGTTGTTACTAACATAAAACTAAAAAAGAGAAATATAATAATGAAAAAATAAATAAAAAATAAGATAAGAAACTCCGTAACAAACCTTAAAAAAAAATTTATTTTCCAATTTCTTTCCTCTTCTCTGCAAGAATATTCAGAAAGCATTCATCCTCCCATGTCCATATCAACAATGATGTCAAAATTAAGTCATCATTCTTGTGAATCACTAATTTTGATTTGTTGTTACTAACATAAAACAAAAAATAAAGAAATATAATAATGAAAAGAAAAAAAAAAGAATAAGATGAGAAACTCCATAACAAACATGAAGAAAATATTTATTTTCTAACCCCTTTCATCTCTAATATTAGTATTGAAAAGTATTGAAAAAAAAATACAACATAATACTAATAATCTTATTAATTTGATTCTTTAGTATTATGTTATAATTAGCAAGAATGTCATATTCATAACGTATTCATCCTCTCTGTCGATGCCCACATCAACGATGGTATCAAGATAACTCTATACCTGTGCAATATTCCGCCTTCGGTGTACGAAAATGAAAATAAAAATGAGTAACATTAAGAATTAAACAACCAAGAAAAGAAAACTCACTTACAAATATTAATGTGGGATGCGTGCTCTTCTTCTTACTCTTATATTGAAGAATGAATCTTTTAATCTAATGGTGATATGAACAGAAGAGATAAAATGAGAAAGAGGGATGAGAGAAAAATGATAATAAAAATTCCAAATATAAATTCAAATTGAAAAAAAGTGTAAGTGAAAACTGAAGAAATAAATATATATTTCAAAAAACTAAATTCAAAATTGTTTTACATTAAAAAAAACTCTATTCCATAACTGTTTTAATATTCACAAAATTACAAAATAACTAAAAATAATATATAAAAAAATAATTATATATATCAAAAAATAGTTATGGAAACATAAATGTATATCGTGTTAACTAAATTTATTTAATATGAAATTTAAAGTCACATATAAGTATCGAATCAGAAAAGAACGATCAAAATTACAGAGACGAAGAAAAGTGCAATTAAAGAAGACGTAACTTTAACTTTAGCAGGATGCCCAACAGCCGTTATTTATGAGATGTATTATTAGTATGAAAAAGTGATGGATGTTACGTAATATTTTAATACAAGAAAATTTTTATAATTGTAGGAAGTCAAAAGTAAGTTTTATGCATGATATATAAATATTAAGGAAGATTAGTGTGGATTTTATATTTTGATTATTTTGTGAATGAAAGAATGGTAGATTGAGAAGGATAGTTGTTGAATGAATTTAATTGGAAGCTGCTGTTCAACTGTATATTCCGCTTTCAAAATGCAGTTGACTTACTTTATACAAGAGGTTTATAAATCACTGTCGTAATCACTTAATTATAAATCACTGTCACATATTGTTATCACTTAATTATATTTAAAATATATTTTATTTAAACTTGTGTTTAATTCTACTTCATAATTTGGTGATTTTATAATGAAAAATTTATGCATGAAAAAAAAGACTGTTAAAAACAAATTTATTTGAGATTTAGTTTTAACTCAAGAAATACATTAAAAACATTTATGTTTTTAATCTATATATATAACGAATCAATCTACCCATTCCCTCGCAGGAGTATTCTAGTGTGAACTACCATTCTTTCAATATTAAATAAGAAAAACAGAAAGAAAAAAAATTAATATGACAAAGAGACAAAAATGCATGAAAAAAAAAACGGTATAAAAGACTAAATTTATGTATATTTATATCACTCTGAGGTTTTAGTCTCAACCAATAGAGATTTATGGATGGGATGAAATGAAATAAATAAATTTCTTTAAACACTCTAACGTTAGAGAAACAATCATTCAACAATTATTTCTGAAAAAAAAATATGATATTACAATAAAATAGATAAATAAAATATGATATTATTTATCTACTTTTTATATTTTTATGAGTTTTATATTAAATATGTTAATTTGTGATTTAGAGTTTTCTTGTAGGTCTGTGTTATTCTTATTTAATACATATATAAAACATTGATTAATTAGTGCATAAGAAAAGTTGAATTTACAGAAGTTTCTTTTTTCTTCCTAAAATGTTTATCAACAAACTTATCTAAATTTGGGTTACTAAACATTTAAAATTCTCTTCCGATATAAATACAATAAAGAACGTACACAGTCACAGGACAAAATACAATAAAATAAAATTAGAAATTAATTTCCAATGGATTGACTCAGCTCAATAAACCAACCTATTTTTGGAGATGTTGTTTAAAATATTCAATTTACATGAACCGATAATAATATTATAGAGACTAAAACATAAAGAAAAATAATATGAAAAAAGGATTCTAAAAAGAATCATATTGGAAATGAGTTTGATACACAAAAATATGTACACAACTTCAAATTTTATATGTTAGTAATTGGGCCTTTAAACCAACGACGACCACTGATAAACCAGTAAGAAACTATAAGAATAAGCAAACATCCAACAGCAACAGGGGTGTAGTTAAGCGTCTCTACGGTTATTGGGTACGAAACAGGCAATGAGAAGAGTATGGAAATGGTGAGCACCCAAAGAACAGAGACCCAGCCCACGATGACTCCGTAACGGCCCAAGTTGAAAGGCCCAGGAACGAAATGCTTTTGTGCCAAAGTCACCCTAAAGAATATGGGAAAGGCATAGGCAATATACAGACCTATGGTTGCTATGGACACCATGGCCTGAAAAGCCACTAAGCTTCCAAGAGACTGCAATAAATTTACATTTCATGTTATTCCACTTTCAACAAATCAGAGAAACCAAAATTTGCACCTTATTATTACAAATGAAAGCTTATCATACCGTTAATGCCATGCAAAATGATATTGAAACAGAAAGCCAAACTGCATAGATGGGGACCTCCTGCTTGTTAACCTGGTGCCACAACGATGACAATGGCATGGCCCCATCTCTAGAGAAAGCATAAGCCATTCTGGAAAATGTTTAAGCATATCATATTATATTCACATGTAAGTGTTGTAACTAGAGATATTCAATCCCTATCACTGAAAGCAAACTAAGGTTTCTGCACATTTACCTTGAATTGCTGGTAACTGAACTCATACCACAGAAAAATATGGCAACACCAACAATTACTAAGCAGATAATACCCCCACTTCCATTGCCATATCTTTTCTTGAATGCTTGATAAAATACTTCAGCAATGGCATACCCACCAGCATCATTATTTTCACTCAAAAGGCTAAGGATGTCGGTGACTGCAAAGGTAATGCCTAGTATGTAAAACCATCCAACAACAATGGAAATCCCAACAGCACTGATAATTCCTTTCGGTCCATTTCTATCAGCATCCTTGGTTTCCTCTGTCTGCAAATACAAGTGAGAGTGCATGTTTTCAGCCCAACTCATCCTTTAAAAACCATATTATAAAGTGAGAGTACATAAAGCTGTCAAGCACTGTCTTTAGTTAATGCAGCTCAGCATGGTTTTTACCAAAAGGAAGAAAAAGAGTAGAAAAAGTTCACCATATGAGCTGATGCATCAAACCCAGTCAATGTATACTGACTCATTAGAAGTCCCAGAAGAAATATGTAAGGTTTGCTGCTGATTCCCTCCCCATTTTCAGTATTGAAATGAGTGAAAACAAACTTGGCACTTGCTCTTTCCGTTGCAACGGATGGAATCACAATCATAAGTACAAAAACACCTAAAAGTTTGCAATTCCAATTGCAGATTCAGAAAGGGTTGCCAATGAGAACGGAATGCAGAAAATAATAAATCAAACAGGAATTTTCTTCATACCTAACACATTCCAAATAGCTGCCAGTTGTCCTAAGAATGACAGCAATGAGATAGGAAGGCTGTTTATTATACCGTGTAGGAACAAGATTCCCCCATGGATAGCAATAACTACATATTTAGATGCCTGATATCCACCGCCATTTTTTCCACCAGTACTAAGCAGAATAATAACCTGAATCAGCTGTGCAAGTGAAAAATCTACACTTGTTGTCACTGCCCACTGAAAACGAAAAGAAACCAAAAGTTGAAGCTTGAAATGAGTTAACAGAAATCTACATTCCATACAAGTTTAGACCTTGCAGTGAAACTGAAGGATGTTTAAATTATAGAATGTGTCTTCTTAAGAATACCTGGCCCACAATATTGAACCTGTAAAAACAGATAAACCATCCAACAAGCATCAGAGAAACATATTGCAGAGTATCTCGCTACAAGACTTTTGCAGGTTGATTAAGCAATAAACTTTATTTTCAAGCTATAAGGCATATTAAGGCACAAAATTAGGCATCTGTAGTGAATTATGTCTTAAATTATGGAAAACCTGGTTGAACATTTTACATCATAAAATTGAGAAGTAAATGAAAATTTATGCGCCATTATCATTAATTAATAACTGTCTGTTTTAGGAGTGAATTTAACAGAAGCTACATCTTCTTGTTCATTATGATTAAACCTGAAATATAGTAAATTTTCGGAGCATGCATCTGGTAAACTGAAATACAAATACAACTCTAAAATCTCTATTGGAAAAAGAAATATTACTACAATCAGAGATTGGAATGGATAAAGAATTTGTTACTAGCTTTAATGATAGATTTACTATATATAATACCAAATTCTAGTAAGTAGAATGGCATGTATTCTGTCCACCTAGCACTGGTGAATACTATTACAATTAATTTCCTATGTATACAAAAATGCTACTGTTACAAACCTCAAAAGTCTCTTCTGTGGTCTGAAAGATCAAATGACAATTCTTCTTCTGTCTCTCTTAATGTTAAATTACAAAATATTAATATACTGAAAGCTAACAAAAGTTCTGAATTCTAAAAAAAAAAAGTTTTTCTAAAAGTTAAAATTAATATATATATATATATATATATATATACACACACACAAATTAATTTGTATAATTTTTAAAAAAATGTGCAAAGTTAAATTTAATTTATGAAATATTAATTTAATTTGTTCACATCTATTGATAAACTTTATGTTTGGGCTCTATTCTTGCCTGTTTTTTTCTGGGCAAATGCTCCCTGCACCCAACCATTTTTAACCTGCACCCAACATATTTTTTTAATTTCCAAAAATGCCCTTAATTCCGGAAATAAAAATCTGGAATTGAAAATAATATATTCTGGAAAAATAAATCCGGAAGTAATTATTGAGTTTCGAAAATAAAAATCCAGAAACAAAAATTAAAATTCTATTTCGGAAAAAAAATCTAGAATTGAAAAATAATACATTCCAGAAAAAAAAATCCAGAAAAAAAATAATTGTGTTTCGGAAATGAAAATCCGGAAACAAAAATAAAAAATTCATTCCAGATAAAAAAATCCGTAATATAAAATTTCTTTTCGGAAAAAAATATCCGGAACACATATTTCGGAAATTTTTTTAAGGACAGTTTCGTCTTTTTCATGGGATCGGGTGCACTGATATGATGCAGGAAGCAATCTGTTTGGAATAATTTTTTTGGCCCATTTACTTCCTTTTGCTTAGTTTTTGGGTCTTATTCCTTTATCTAAGGGGTTCTTTTACTGCTGTACTTTCACTTTTCTGATGAATGAAATTTCTAGATGATATTTTGCTTTTTTTGTTGTCTCTCTTTTTTATTCTCTTTTTTTCTCATTCTTTTTAATTCATCTAAGGTTTAGGATTTTCTGGGTTTCTTATCTTGTGCAGGTGCTATCTTCTTCATCTTTGGGTCTTCACTGTGGAAGATGTTCAACTTCTTTTAGAAACACTTTGGTATTATCTATCATAGAACTAAATATGGAAAAAATGATTAAAGAAAAGTTAAAATTTGGGATCTAAGATTTATCAGATTGCGCACAGGCTCATCTCTCAGATCCCAAAGGGGAAAATTGAAATTCAATCGGTCCCACCAATATTGACACAGTCAACGCGTCAATAAAAACTGCTCATAAAAATAAAATGTCTGACGGTACCTTCTCTGTGTGCAAATTCAGAGTCAGGCATTTATAAATTACAACAAAAGATACTTTCACACCATCAAACAATCATGCATAACACATGCAACAAACTTTTAAATATATATATATATATAATATCAACAAAGAACCACAGCCTCACAAGTTAGAAAAAAAAAGGAAATAAGTGTTAAAAAATTATCCTGAAACAAAAAGTCATACTATTTTATCAACCAATACCTTTTCAAATATTAAATCAAAATAAATATAAAATTTTATCTTTTTTTCTGCAGCTTTATAATTTTATTTTATCTACTTTTTTACAACTATATAATTTTATCTTAAAAAAGTGACTAGTTTTAGACCCAAAAAGTTTCCGGCTGTACAAATTTGGCAGGAAAAGGAAATTTTTGGCATATTAACTTAGTCGGGGAACAAAAATTTCAAACAAACAACTTGACTCCAATTAGTAATAAAAAACTTTATATTTGGAGAATCAAATATGTATTCACTCCTATTTTAAAATATAATTAAGAGGGTATGTCAAATAAGTATATTTTTTAAATGAAAAGATTTTTAAAATAATTCATGAAAATAATAAATAATTATGTTTTGAATTTTTCACTTATGTAACACCTCACTTCTTCAAAAATGAATCTCCTCGATATGCAGCAACCATATCTCTTAAAATTAACTCGTAGTTAATAGGATATTGAAGACTGGGAGAATACTGCCAAACACGGAACACCAACCACAAGCCAATCCAGAAGCATTCATATCAATAACAAGAACAAATTCAACAACAAAAAAAAGTCTGAGGGTAGGTGCGTGTGCGGGTGATTTTGAGAAGAAATTGCAGATTTAAAAAACAAAAGAGAATGATGTGTGTACTACATGAATGATACTAATAATAGTGGTGAGTGTTCATTCATTCAGGCTTTCTCATTCATTCATTATTGATTCATTCATTCATGTGACCATAATCATAGAGAGAAACTATTTATTTTGCATTGAGAATTAAAAACAAAACTAAATTGGGACTATGGAATTGAAAAACAAGTTAAGGATTTGGGTATGGTACCAGCCAGTGATCCATGAAGCAAAGGGAGCCCATCTGGGCCCAGCAAGCTTGGCGCTCCAATAGTAAAGCCCACCGGAAGTGGGAAAGGAGGAGCAAATCTCAGCCATTGAAAGCGCAACAATCATGGTGAAAGCAGAGGCAACGAACCAGCCATACACGAAGGAAACAGGGCCACCGTAGTTCAACCCAGTGTTGTAAAGAGTAGTGACTCCGGTGAGCACCGAAATAATAGAAAACGAAAACGCAAAATTCGAAATCACCCTGTAACAGTTCAAACAAATATTTCACAAAAAAAAAAATGCAGTGAAGAAATGGAAAGAAGAGAGAACAGAGAAGAGAGACATACGAAAGGTCACGCTTGAGTTCTTGTTTGTAACCGAGTTCTTTGAGACGGGCATGGCCAGAATCAAGTGGGGCGTGTCCACTTGCGACCACACGAGAAGCGAGTATATTTTCAGAACCCATTATGATTTGGTGAAGCAATCACAGAGACTCTCCGTGGTCAATGGAAGCTGCTCCAGAGAGAAGAAGATGGAAGAATGTGTTTCTCTTTCTCTTCCACTTCTCTCCGCAACTTCTTCTTCGTCTTTTATTTTTCTTTCCATTTAATATAAAAAATGTATAATTTTAAATATTAAATTTATTAATTTTCAAAAATATTAAAACTTATTTGCATGTTTCTATATTACATTCTAGAGATTATAAGTGTTCGCCTATATTACATCTCATCTCCTATTATTTTCTTTTCTCTTAATAATAAAATGACATGAATAATTTACCATTCCAATTTTTTTAGATAAAGAAAGAATATAATAAAATAGAAACATGTTCAACGATTTTATTAAAATAAATGAAATTGATTGTATTTCTTGGTTTCTTCAAAAACAACCTGAAGTAGAAAGACTGAAAGGGAATAGTTAATAAGTGATTCAAAATATAATTTATTAAAATAAATATAACAAGTAATCTGGTGTGATTCACAAGAAAACTTAGCATTTTTGACAAGATACTAAAAGTTATATAAAAAGGTTTAGAGAATAAACAATATTAAACTCTTAATCTAACTAACCCTGAACCAATAACTCGATGTCGATGTCTTGTTTTTAATTTGATGATTAATTTACTAATCATGATTAAAAATATATATTCACCGACTCTAGATTCGTGATGAGTTTGAAAAACTTTTGTTTTGGGACACTCAACTCAAGATTCTATTTTTCTTTTTGTCTTTTGCTTTCCAAAAAGATTAGCCGGAAACCACTATTTTCTCTATTTACACGTTTCTTTGTCTGTTAGGAATAATTTTAAAAAATATCAAAATATCACTGCTACAAAATCAAAAATCATAAAATAAAAATCAATTTTAAAAATTAAAAAATAATTAATTAATATAATGACTAAATTAGATACCATTTTAAAAATTAACAAATTTTAATTTTAAAATTAATTTTTATTATTGTTAAATTGATATCTAATTAACAAACAAGGTTTTTGTTATCAATTATTTATATTTTAAATTTGGTAGAAAAATCTTTAACATTAATATAGAAACCATTTAACAATAATATAAAATAATTTATAAATTAAATTTTTTAATCTTTAAAATAGTCTATAATTTATTCACTATAGTAACTAATTATTTTTAAAAAAAAATTGATTTATTTCATGAAGTTTTGTATTTTAAAATATACTTTTTTGTTTTTAAAGAAACAATACTAATGAAAGTTGTGATTTTAAAATTACAAATAAATATGAGGATAAACATAATATTACAAAAGTAAACACAATGAAAACCACTCATAATGAAATTTTGTTACAGTAACGATAAAATAACTAAATAATGTCATGAAAAATTAAAAAACTACTTAAATATGTAAAGAGAAATAACTTTATGAAAAAAATAAAAGTCTACTTAAATATCATATGTTGTTTCTATCTGATTTCTTTCTAGTTTTAGCTATATAATAATCATTAAAGTAAAAAAAATATATGGTTTCAGTTATTAAATGCAATGGTCAAATTGTAATATATTTTTTTATGTTCATGACGTATATAGATGTAAGGACTAAGAAATATCGCATTACAAAGAATAAAAATATATATTATTTTAAAATAAAGATGACTTAACTTCAATTCAACACTTTGTTTAAACACGTGCCCAAATAATATAATTGTCAAATGTGAATACAAAAACTAAGAAGTCAAAGATATGTGTTTAGAATAAATAGTTAATACCTATCATTTTTTTTATGACACACAAAATTATTAATAATCTTTTATATAGCTGAAAAATTACGTATATAATTTAAATCAAATACGAATTATATATCACAAAACATTGAAAAAATATTAAATAAAATTCATTTTAAAAAATAATTAATTATTATATTAAATAAATTAAATATTATAAAAATTATTAATATCTATATTAATTTTTATTATTAAATAATTTTCAAATTAATATCTAATTACCGATTAACACTCAAAAGTTAAATTATTAATATTTTAATAATTAATTAGATACTAATTTAGATATTAATAATTAATTTTTATTTAATAAAATTTTAGTAGTGAAAATCATACTTAGTGTATTTTTAGGATATATATATACGGTGCTAATGAAGTTTTATACAATTACTTTTAAGCAACATATACATGGATAGAAAAGAAAAACAACAGTAACCACAACCAAACAATAAAATTAAAAAAAAAATGACATTTAAATTTTAAAAATAATAAAATAAGAATACTGAGAGTAAGCATTACCCTGATGTAATTTTTCGAAAACATATATTGAATATTTTTATATTAAGGTTTTATAAATATAGTCTAAGACACTCTTTTAGCTCAGAAATATATTTGATAAAAATTATTCAGTAAAAATATTTAAAATGCACGAAAAGTTTTGCAAAAAAATGTCACTTACTTAAATATTATTCACGTTTATCTATTTTGTATATTATTTCTTAAAAGATATCATTGTTCCATTAAAGTTATTATGTTGACTATAATATTCGCGCTTCAAATCTATTGCTTTATATAAATACAAAACGATAAGTTCAAATTTTACTATTACATATTAATTTTTATGAATTCAATAATGATATTTTTTTATTAAATTTATTTTACAAAAAATAACAAGGGAAGTTAAAACTGAACACATTATTTATGGCAAGAAAAAAATTGTTTGGGTGGACCACATGCCAATTTTCTTCAGTGTCTCTTCCACTTTATTCAAAATTTCAAACATGTGGTGGATGAACAAACACCATTTTCCTCCTTTTCTCAAACTCAATCTAAATTCAATTTTTTTATATTTTATTATTTAAATCATACTCATATTCTATATGTTTTTAGTGAAATTCAATCTCATGTTAGGTAACACAATATTTTTGTAGCATCATAAACCAAATGTAAAAACTTAGTTTCGTTAACTTATATTTGAAGATTATAATACACTGAAAGAAAATCATGAAATATAAACCAATTTTTAGAGACCAAAATAATTAGTTGCAATTGTAACTAAATTAGAGACCACTTTAAAAACTAAAACAAAAATTAATTTATAAATTAGTTTCTATTATTGTTAAATAATTTCTAAATTAGTATCTAATTAGCAACCAAAGTTTTAATTATCAATTATTTAGTTTCTAAATTTGGTCTATAAAACCTTGGTCGCTAATTATATATCAATTTAAAAACTATTTAACAATAATAGAAACTAATTTAGAAACCAATTTTTGTTTTAATTTATAAGTGGTCTCTAATCTAGTTACTATTACAACTAATTATTTTGATTTCTAAAAATTGATTTTTATTCCATTATTTTCTTGTAACGAGACTGTAACCTCATGGATAGTGTTTGATATAATATATAAACAGATATTTTCATCTAAAGTCATTTAATACTATATCAACCCACATCGTAAATGAGTAATGATATTTATTACTAAATTAGACGGACAACAAATAGAAAAATATGAAAGAAGATTTTAATATATATTAAAAAAATAAAGAAACAAATATAGATTCACATCAAAATTAAAAATATACTAGACTGAATATTCTAATCCCTTACTGGTATCATGTGAAATTCTGCAGTTTGACTTCCATGCTTAATCCATGAAAATAAATTAATATTATTGAAGATTTAATTAAATTGGTAGAAGTATAAAGATAATATAATAATAATGCGATCTACAGTATCTAGATTCGGATCAACCAATTATTTTTATTAGACAATAGTAGATCTGGAATTTTGACTATTAAAATAGATGTATTTTACCGACATAGCAAAATGATTGAAAACCTAAAATCTCAGCAGACAGACAAATTCGTGAATTGACTATTCGAATAGGCTTCCCATTTTAGGGTTCATGTAATATTTGTTTTTGGTGAATCAATATTTTTTCTAATATCTTCAGATATTCTGAGTATATAGATTTCGTCCATTTTAACGATGGTATTTAATTTTCGTGTAATGTTGTGGCTATAGATTTCTTTTATTAATTTTTATTTCTTGAATATTTCGAAATTTGAATTAATTTTATTGCAGAAGGTGGGAAGGCAGGGAAAAGACGGTATGAAAAATAAATTTGTATATTGTGAAAGTTATAATGATGACTACATATTAATATATATAAAAAAAAGTTCGCGTCTTTTATTTTATTAATAAATTTAGTTGTAAATAATTATAGTTATAAATTTGATCTGTGATGTGTCAACCCGGATCCACTCTTGTAATAAACTCATTAAGTGGGTTGAGAAAAAGTAAAAGGTTTTAACACCCAAAATTTCCATATAAAGTGGTTTATGATTAGGACCAAAATAGGTGTGATCCCCTATTTCAATCAACTCTTAAATCTTGTATGACTTCTTAAAATATTTTAAATTATAAATTAGTTTTTAAATATTTTATATTAATTATAGATTGATTTTTAATTAATTTTTTTATTTGTAATTTAATTGGAAGGTCAAGAGGCAACTTAACTTGTCTGACTGGATCGATCCAATCCAATATTGTCTAACATGGATCTGACTTTGAATAATTCTATTTGAGCCTAAATTATGATGACTTTATTTGATGAACTTAAACTCAATCTCACTTAGTTAAAGGTGAGTTCGACTTAACTTGGTGTGAAGTTACTCAACTCACAAAACCTGGTTTGACCTTATTTGACTATAACAGTTGAGGGGTTGACTTTACTTTACTTGACATGGATCAAATAGACTTGACCCGACATGAACCCGACTTAACTTGGTCTGAAGTGGACCCAATAACATTCAGTCCAAGGTGACTCGACTCGACTCGAGGTGGACACTACTCGACTTGGCTCGAGGTGGGCCTAAATCAACTAGGCTCGAGGTGGGTCTGACACTACTTGGCTTAGCATTTACACAATTCTATTCGATTTGAATTCAACCAACTAAACTTTACCCATTGTAAGCTTAACATGACTCAATCCAAAGTTTGCTTGACTCGAACTAGCCCCAAATCGACCTGACTCAACTTGTCCAAATGTTCGCTTGAATTAACTTAACCAAAAATGGATTTAACTTGACTCATTCTGAGATGGCCCCTACTTGACTCAACATAATGTGAGTCTAATTCGACTATGTTTGTCAACACTACTTTATCTAACGTTTATACAACTCTACTCGACCTGACTTTAACTGACCATGCTTGACTGGTTGTAGACCCTACATGACTCAATGCAAAGTTGGTACGATCCAACTTAATTCGAGACGAAATCGATTGAACTCAACTCAAGGTTGACTTAACTCTACTCTAAATACTCAAATAAATATTTAAAAACATTTAAAAAGTTTCTAAAAATTATATTTTTCTAATTTTAGTTCCTAGTCCATAGACAAGTGATATATATATATATATATATATATATATATATATATATATATATATATATATATATATATATATATATATATATATAAAAAAAAAAAAAAAATATAATTTTTATTTGAAAGATTTTTTTTTTTTTTTTATATATTTTTATATAAAAAAATAAATATTTTTT
>Ga0123342_1001760_pt1 | contig 36572 bp, 17 predicted proteins | sample Turbeawhitnodule_FD_89960 | JGI IMG/M metagenome (GOLD analysis project Ga0123342, IMG submission 89960) | Root nodule microbial communities of legume samples collected from Mexico - Turtle bean Mexico white nodule | ecosystem: Host-associated > Plants > Roots > Nodule | place: Mexico: Nepantla... | reverse complement strand
GGTATTTTCTCCAGTTGTTAAACATTCCTCCATTCAAATTTTGTTGGCCTTGGTAGCACAGTTGAATTTGGAGCTAGCTCAACTTGATGTAAAGACCGCGTTCCTACACGGTGATTTGAAGGAGGAAATCTATATGACTCAGCCAGAAGGATACAAGGTTGCTGGTAAAGAAGATTGGGTTTGTAAACTTAGCAAATCGTTGTACGGACTGAAACAATCTTCGAGACAGTGGTACAAACGTTTTGATAAGTTCATGAAGGGTCAGAAGTACAAGAGAAGCAAATACGATCATTGTGTGTTTTTGCACAAACTTCAAGATGGTTCCTACATGTACTTACTCTTATATGTTGATGATATGCTGATTGCAACAAAGAGCCAAGTCTATATTGACAGGTTAAAGGCTCAGTTGAGTAAAGAGTTTGAGATAAAGGATTTGGGGGAAACCAAGAAGATTCTCGGCATGGAGATAAACGAGGACAGGGAGAGGGGGAAACTTTGGCTGTCACAGAAGCAGTATTTGCAGAAAGTACTACAACGTTTTGGTATGCACGAAGATACAAAACCTGTAAGTACTCCACTTGTTTCTCATTTGAAATTGAGTGGTCGTTTATCTCTGACGACTGATGAAGAATGAGAATACATGGCGAAAGTCCCATATGCAAATGCAGTTGGAAGCTTGATGTATGCAAGAGACCATATATTTCACAGGTAGTTAGTGTTGTTAGCAGATACATGCATGATCCGGGCAAGGGTCATTGGCAAGCTATGAAATGGATTCTACGGTACCTCCAAAATACCGTAGATGTTGGATTGACATTTGAACAAGATGAATCACTTAGGCAATGCATAATTGGATATTGTGATTCTGATTAAGCAGGTGATTTGGATAACCGATGGTCTACAACTGGCTATTTGTTCACTTTAGCAAAAGCGCCAATTAGTTGGAAGTCTACCTTGCAATCTACAGTGGCTTTGTCTACGACAGAGGTATAGTATATAGCGATTACAGAGGCTGTGAAGGAAGCAATTTGGCTTCATTGGTTGCTTAAAGACTTGGGAGTTGGTCAGAAACAACTTGAGGTATATTCTGACAATCAGAGTGTTATTCATTTAGCAAAGAATCAAGTCTTTCATGCACTGACAAAGCACATTGATGTTCGTTATCTCTTTGTGCGTGAGATTCTCAAAGAAGAGGAGATTGTTCTCTAGAAGATTCACACTACGGAGAGTCCTGCAGATATGCTCACCAAGGTGGTTACAAGGGTCAAGTTCGAACACTGTTTAGACTTGGTTAATATCTTGCATATTTGAAGTCGGCGCCCGGAGGCACAAATTTGAAACACCGCAAAGTTTGTTCTTGTTATGTTTTGACAAGATTTGTACTAGGGGGGACTTGAAATTAAGACAAGGTGGAGATTTGTTGAATTTGGCTTAATCCCAAGTCTCACATCGGTGGGTTCATTGTTTGGGAAGGAGGTATGAGGGTTATAAATTAACCTCTCCTCATTCACGGTAGAATATCCCAATTGTAATATCTTGTCCCATAATAAGTAAAGCGGGCTATTTCAGCTGTGCTAGGAGATTAGGCTAAATTGGCCGAACTCCAATAAAAATTCTCGGGTGTGTTCTTTCCTCTTTATCTCTTTTATTTTTCTGCTGTATTTATTGGTATTTTTGTGTTTTTTTTTCAGTAGTAGTATAGTATTTAATATTATTTGTCGGGTAACTTTATTAGTGTTTTGTCTAATTCATTTATTTTGTACTAGTTCATTTCACTAGTTGTATTTACCCGATTTCCCCAACATATTTAACTTAATTTTAATGTTATGGACTGAAAAAGTTGACACCCACCTTACTAAGTTTCTTTTATAATGTGCGAAGATTTTAAGTATGAATTGTATACATATAAAAGAAAATAGCTTTTACTTAAATAAAAATTGTATTATCTTGAATAAAAATAACTAAGAGATAAGACTTTCATAATTTTTATTACATATGTAAAAAATTTAAAATAAAATAAAATTTACGTTCAATTATGATGACAATAATACTATATTTTTTTTAAAGAAGTAATAACATACGAAGATTGAAAATTTAACTTTGCGAAGATGAGATTAATTCGTAATAAATAGAAACATAAACTATGGATAATGATATAAGAATGTTACACTAAGTATAGTTCTTAATTAATTGATCGGGTAATTTAACAAAAATCTAAGAATATTCAAAACTCTTTCAACAAGAACTGATAATTCTTAATGGAGAACATGAAACGATTCCATTACAAAGAGTGTTGTCTTATTATATAGAAATATTCCATGGTTTAAGTAAAATAGTAAAACCTTCTACCCGTTGATTCTATTATTGAGTTATAAGTTTCTAAGTGGGAAAAGTTACATTCTATCATTTTGTAAAAAATAATATATTTTTAATAAATAGAATATGTGTAAATGATTTTTCAAACTCTCGTCTAATTATAAAGCAATAATTTAGCAAGTTGTTTATTTTTTGCTAAAATGATCTTTCAAGTTTGTTAGAGATCCCACTTATCGATTAGAGTATTTCATTGTATATAAGTGGATGCAAACCTCACCCCAAGAGTCAGTTTTATGGGATTGAGTTAGGCTTAAAGTTCACCTCGTAATATGGTATCAGAGTCATTTAAAACCTATCCTAACGAGAACCGGTTTTATGGGGTTGAGTTAGACTTAAAATCTACCTCGTAATATATAACGATTAATAAAATAGTACGTTTCTTTATTTAATATATAAAAAAATATTTATAATGATATAAAGTTCAACTAAGTATAAACGGCGTATGAATTTCATTCCGTAAAACGTTAATAAAATATTACAAGTCAATATTAAAATAAGTTTATTAATTAAAAAGTAAATTGTACAAACACGACTAATGGTCTTGACTACATAATCTTACGGAAGATATGTTCTCGAAGTCTCGAACCAAAGATAACTTGTATAAATCAAAGGTTGAATGGTATCAAAATTATTATAAAAAAGCAACATGATTCTTTTCTTTTTAGGATCTCCGACCATTTTTCTTCTTCCTTTTTTTTTATAAATATGGAAAAGAACACTAATATTTTTTTTAGTTATATCATAGTTTCCCCTCTTCTACCTAACAGAATTAAAGTTATTATAAGGATTTGTATGCTTTGGTTAGAGCTTTAAAGAATTGGTAGTATTACCTTTACTCAAATAGGAAAATAGGGATAATGAGTCGTTAAAGTACTTAAAAGATAAGGTAATTTTAATAAGAGACATGTTAAATGGATAGAATTTCTATAGCAATTTTTATATGTCATTAAGCATAAAAAGGAAAAGGGAATGTAGTGATTGATGTGCTTTCTAGGAGACATGCCTTGCTTTCTATCCTTGAAACCAAATTATGTGTTTGAAGCAAATAAATTGTGTGTGCCTAAGTGTTCCAAAAGAGAGGTGCTTGTGAGTTAATCACATGAGGTTTTATAGGTATTTTGGGGTTCAAAAGACTTTGGAAATCTTGCAAGAACATCTCTATTGACCCATATGAAGCATGATGCACATAAATTTTGTTATAATTGTATTATTTGTAAAATGGCTAAATCTAAAGGTAGGAATCATGAGTTGTATACTCCTTTGCCTATTCCTGAATATCCTTGGACTAACATTTCAATGGACTTTGTTTTGAGGCTGTGTAAACAAAGAATGTAAATAATTGTGTTTGTTGTTGTTGATAGGTTTATAAGATGACACATTTCATACATTGCAATAAGGTAGATGGTGCTTGTGATGTAACTTTTTAATATGATCCAACTTTACAAGAAGATGAGCACAAGCACAAAAGACTATTCGAGGCTAGGTCAACGTCTCAGGCTGAGACACAAGACCATATCATCTATTAGAAGATCCTTAGGAGAAGAACACCCAGGCATGAGCCAGAATATAAATTGTTCTTCCTTATAGTCTTCTTAAGACAAGATTAAGTTGTAATCAGTTTGACTCACATTGGCCCAACTAGCATAGGCTTCTAGAAACCCTAATTTCTAGAAGATCACCCCATGTGTCACCCATGTGCTACACTCTTTTGACCTAGCTTCTAGAATGACCATTTTAATCTAGTTTCTAGAAGGTTTTCCCTTCCACGTGTGGCACCTTTGACCAACCCTAGGTTTTAGATTGTTTCCCTCATGTGCGCCCCTTCTCCACCTCTCTTGTTCACCAAGACATTTGTATCTATAAATATGGTGCCTCGCCTCTTATAAAATCACATTGAATGAATAGTAAAGAAACTCTGCTTGAGTAAGTCTTGAGTGTTCCTAAATTCTTTTGAGTCTTATCTTGGCAGAGATGGCTGCAAATGGCGACTCACATCTTCACTCATCTAGGAGCTTCCTCCTCAAGTGGCATGATTTACCTTCATTTCTCCATCTCCATAAGCTTTTTCTCCTTTTTACTCTTTTCATTTTTTTTCCTTTCATTTATGCCAATGTTCTTCAATTCTTTTGTTCATTCTCTTTATTGTGTTCTGCCATTTATCTCTTCCTTGTCTTGTTTTTAATTTTGTGTTCATCATCCATCAAAAGGCGTGGGTGTTTTTCCATTTATTATTTTGAAGAGAACCTTCACACTTACTTAACCACTTATTAAGTTTGTGTCCAATGGCAATCTTCACTAAGTTTTACCTTATCTTGCTAATCACAATCTTCATCCAAGTGAAAACCATAAAAACATGTGCAATTCTAAAATCAACTCACATCACCTTTAGTTGTATCAAGTATTCAAATATTCAAACAAAACTAAGTTCCCCTAGTGTGATATAAGGCTAACCTAGGCCGAATACCCAAAGGTGCATCGTATATTATATTTCCACTGCTTCATATTCTCCTTAAACAAATCAAAATTGGGGGAAAATGAATCGAAATTGGAACGAAAAAAATGAATTAGAATGTAAAATAGAGCGAAGAATGGATCATTTATAGAAAATGATCTAATAGACCGTTTATCAATACATAAGATGTAAAGAACTAAAATATAAATGGTAGAATCTAAAATACATAAACATAGATTGCAATGCACAGTAAAGTGTACAAAAAATTGGGCAGAAGAAGCTAAATGCAATTGTTAGACCATATAGTCAACAGTCGCTTACTAGACTGTCTAATGGTTTTACTTAGTAAGAGAGAGAAAGAAAAAGAGCATTGATGACTCTTTACGGCAAGAGCACCGCATTATCAGAAGTAATAATGTGTCCCTAAGGATGGATATCAAACCTACAAGGAACAACTGAATAATCAAGTTAAATATTTGCTAAATATAAAACAGAATAATAAAAGTTTGTTGAAATTTGTTATGATGGCAATGATTAACAAGAAAACAAGGCAAAGAGTTGTTGCTTCAATTTCAAAAATAGGGATTGGGTTTCATCTTTCTCACTCTTTTGTATTTTGATTAGTATGGTAGTATTGTGCCCTTTGGTTGATATTGATGCACGTATAAAAATAATTTATATTGATTCCTTGCATATAAAATTATTAAGATGCTTCCTAAATATCGATTCCTCGCATATTTATAAAACAACTTAGTATTCAGATTAGACGATGATAGCAATTAACATTTCAAGTCTATTCCTAGCACTCAAATATGTTAAGTATTATTGATTAGGTCAGAACCCTAAAAATACTTTCCAGTCAAATTTAAGATTCTAGATCAAGAATCAGAAAAATAAATAAATTATACCAATAATCAAGCAAGAACAAAATATTTAAATGTCATCTCAATACATAACAGTTTGAATAGATTACTCCTAATCCAAAGGATAGAATTAGTTACACATCTTTTAACACCTTTTATTCTCCCAATTGGGTTACAAGTCACTCAATGGTGTTTTCCTCTCTCTATATTGCACACTAGGTTGCTGCCTCAAGCCCCATATTTAACCTAATTTGTTAGGGCTTAAGTGGATTCTCGCTCAAGTGAGATTTACTCGCTTGAGCGATTAAAACGTCGAATTTGTCCAATGTTGTTGGAGCATTCTCGCTCAAGCGAGAATGGGCTCGCTAGTGCAAGATGCTCTGATGCTAAGTTGGGCTTTTTGTGCGCTTGTGCGTTCTAGGGCCTTCCAACTTTCTCTTTTTAGCTTATATTATTCTTCTTTTTCCCAGTCATCTCCATTCTCCCCTAGAAACCTGTAATTAAAACAAATTTGGGAATAAAATGTTCTTATTCAACTAAAAATAATAAAATATGTAAAAATGTATAAATTCATAAATTAGGGTTTGTTTTATAATTATTTTAGCAATTAATACTCATAAGTGCCTATATTTTAATATGAAATATTACTGAAATTTGACACTTATCAACTCTCCCCAACTTAGAATCGTGCTTGTCCTCAAGCAAAATAAATGAATATATTTGAATTTAAACATCAAAGTAGCTTAATTCACTAAACAAAAGATTAGATTAGAAACTTATGATGCTACCAAATTCAAATATAGAAAAATATAGATACAATCAACTTCCAGGCTCAAATCAAAACAAATAAATGACAATTCATCAAGGAATTTATTCTCATATGCTCACAGATAAGTGTTTCTCTCTATTTTTACTAAATCATAACAAATCATAGTTGCTTTCATTTCATCTTCATATCACAAACATATTAGAAACTTGAATCTTAAGGTATTTTCCAGGGTTATAATGAGGTTGGGCTTCCAAAAAGTATTGGTTTTTTAGATAACAAAATGCAGATTTTAAAGAACATACCTACAATCCAATTATAGCAAATATGTGTTATCTAATCACCATTTTCTTTTGACTTCACATTTTTCCTCATTTTTTTCTACTATTCATGATTTTCAAGATGAGTTTTTCTTTTTTTCTCTTTCTGTTCTTTTTTTCATCAATAGTAGATTCTTCCTATTTTCCACTTTTTTGAACTTTCAATATTTAGAACCAACCATTCCCTTTTCTATCTTTATTTCATCTATGTTCTCCTTCCTTAAACATGCTAAATGGTAGGAAATATGTCATTAAAGGTTTATGGTGCAATAATAACAAAAAAAAATTGTCTCAAAGGGGATAAATAAAAAAATGAATTCTAATAAGATAAAGATTGACTACAATCCAATTATAACACATATGTGTTATCTAATCGCCATTTTCTTTTGACTTCACACTTTTCCTCATTTTCTTTCTACTATTCATGATTTTCAAGATGAGTTTTTCTTTTTTTCTCTTTCTGTTCTTTTTTTTCATCAGTAGGAATAAATTCTTCCCATTTTCCACTTTTTTGAACTTCCAATATTTAGAACCAGCCATTCCCTTTTCTATATTTATTTCATCTATGTTCTCCATCCTTAAACATGTTAAATGGTAGGAAATATGTTATTAAAGGTTTAGGGTGCAATAATAACAAAAAAAATTGTCACAAAGGGGATATATAAAAAAATGAATTCTAATAAGATAAAGGTTGACTACAATCCAATTATAGCACATACGTGTTATCTAATAACCATTTTCTTTTGACTTCACACTTTTCCTCATTTTCTTTCTACTATTCATGATTTTCAAGATGAGTTTTTCTTCTTTCTCTTTCTGTTATTTTTTTCATCAATCCGAATAGATTCTTCCTATTTTCCACTTTTTTTAACCTCCGATATTTAGAACCAACCATTCCCTTTTCTATATTTATTGTGTCTATGTTCTCCTTCCTTAAACATGCTAAATGGTAGGAAATATATCATTAAAGGTATAGGGTGCAATAATAACAAAAATAATTGTCTAAAGGGGATATATAAAAAAATGAATTCTAATAAGATAAAGGTTGACTATTTGGCCCTGGGTTCCTAATTAACACAAATGCCTAATCATCTTCATGCTTTTTTTTTTATGTAACAAAAAATACAAATTAAGCAACCACAACTGTCAATTAATCAGTAAAACTTTCAAAACTGTTTAAGGTTCACACAATCACTTGGTTTAAATGGCCCCATTTCTTTTTGTTGTGTCATAATCTTTCCTAATCAATCATCCTGTGCAAGTTTTCATGTATCACAATTTCAACTACATTTGAATAGGGATTCAATCTTATTTTATTTTCTAACTTCCGTCTAATTCATCTTAATATTTAATATTGAAACACAAATTCTTTTTTCCACAATTTAAAATTAATATTTTAGTTCTTTTTTTATTTGAGAAAAATAAACTAGAAAACAAATTAAATTGAAATTTATTCAAGAAAAATAATTCAAGACATAAAAATAACCAAATAAGCAATAAGAGCAAACTTATTCAAAATACAAAATAAGCAAATAAAACAAACTACACAAATAAACAAATAAAAATAAAAATAAAACAAAATTCAAATAACTAAAAAGAAAAGAAAATCAGAAGGATAAACTATATTTTTTTGCTCAATTCTTACTTCCTAAGAAGTTATCTAACTTTGTGTTAAAATCTTCATTTATAGTTGTAGATGATCCTGCTTCATTTGCTGGATCTGCCTTCCTAAATAATAGAACCTGTCCCCAGGCCAAAATACATAAGCTTCAAACTGATTGGAAGATATAAGGATTGGGTTACCTTTGAAATTTATTTATTTATTGGAAATTTGTCTCACTTGAGCGAGATTCCCTGCAAGAAAATCAATTTTTCGTCTTAAAACTTGCTCAAGTGTAAACAGTAAAAGAAAAGTGCAAAAATGTAAACAAACAAGAATTAAAATAAATTACAAACAAGAAAAAGAAAATTCAATATTGGAACATAAAACAAGGAAAAAAACCATGGTGTAGTAATCTTCAACATCAAATACAAGAGACCCAAATTTGGATTCCTTGTTACTGAAGAAAACACAACCAATTGTTTTGTATGTTCTTAGAAAACTATTTTCAATACAAAATAGAATTCCAAAATGAATTTGAAGAAGAAAACACTAAAACAGTGCATTCTCATACATGATTCTTAATTCATTTTTACCCAATTCCATAACTAAATTCACTTCAAAGGATAAAGTGCAAAAGGTAAAAGAGTAGAGAGAAGAAGAATTGCGAGAGAATGGAGAAGAAAGCTGAAGAACTTCTATAGAACTGAAAACAACAAAATTGTTTATAGAAAAATAAAAACTAAATACTAAACTAGAACTATTGTCGCGCTATATTTTTTGGTGTTTCTAATCTACTCGCTATATTTTTTTTTAAGCTAATCTCTATGCATAGAGGTTCAAAGCTTTACAAATGAGTGGGCCTTAAATCATACCCCCAAAACTGATCTACAACTAACTAAACTAATTGCGTTGATTATCTTCAATTTTCTTTTCTTTGACTTTCGTTGACCGTCTAATGGTGTGTTGACCACTAACCTTTGATTGTCCAATTCCTATTTTGCAAATTTTCACTCTTTCAACTCATTCTTTTCCACACATTTACTAAATTTCCTTATGTCAAAGACTAGTTTGAAAATGTTCCTTCAAAATATCATAAATAATTGTTAAATGGTTCAAGAAAAATTTAAGTTGAAAAATCCAGTTTTTCTTATGTTTTTGTAAAAACTTGAATTTTCTACAAAAAAAATTCAAATCTAAACTAAGGACAAAAAATGAGAACCAAAAAAGGCTCAAGAAAATGCAATTAGCCTAGAAAAATATGGGAAAACCGAGAGTTATAAGCTTGTTACGTGGATAACTTATTCTTCAAAGAGTTAGTAAGGCTTCATGGGTTGTTGAGGATCATTGGAAGTGATAGGGATACAAAATTCTTGTGTCACTTTTGGAGGAGCTTATGGGGAAAATTGGTATTGAATTGTTATTTTCTATTGCTTCTCACCTACAAACTGATGATCAAATAGAGGTAGTCAGTAGGACTTCAGGCACATTGCTTAAGACTATTTTAAAGGAAATTTTTAAGTCTAGGGAAACGTGCTTGTCTCATGTTCAGTTTTCTTATAATAGGACTATCCATAACACAAAATATTTTTAACCTTTTTGAAATTGTGTATGGATTTAATCTTTGACTCCTCTTGATTTGTTGCATGTGCCTAACCTTTCTATGTTTAAGTGTCTAGAAGCTCGGGCTAAAGTTGAATGTGTGAAGAAGTTGCACAAGAAAGTGAAGGCTTAGTTTGAAAAGAAAAATGAGAGTTATGCAAGACAATCTAACAGAAGTAGAAAAAAAAGGTGGTATTCCAACCTGGTGATTGAGTTTGGGTACACATTGATAGACTTCACTTCTTCTAGCATTACTTTTTTATTTATGTTTTCCTTGGACGTTGCAGAAGCTTGCTAGATTAGAGGTGGAGAATTTAGTGTTTGAAGAAGAAATATGGTGAAGATGCAAAGTGAGAAGTGAGGCCAACTCACAATGAAAGAGTCTAGAATTAGCAACAAAAGATGCTACCTTAGAGAGAGCTCAAGAAAAACATGTGTACTAACAATGCCTAGTTCTCGGTAGTATTTTCGTATGCTTGGTTCTTTTGCACCGTGAGGGATCTGCTCGGTTCCTTTGTGTGCCGCGAAGGGCCTACGTAAACTTGGGCCAATGACCTTGGACAGGCTAGGCATACATCGCATGTTGAATACACAAAGCATATTCATTTGACGCACCCGTTTAAAAGAGATATTCGTGTGGTAAATATAATTTTATTTTTATTGTTAATATATGGCAATATATCCTCTGTTACGTATTTGTTGCACGTGGCTAGCTGTTGTTAACCCTAGTAATATAGAGAGACGTTTGGGTAATAGAAAGGGGGTCTGCGGATAAGCACTTGAAGATCATTAGTGCCCGTGGCAGGTGGTTTTCTGTTACCAATAAAATATTAATGTAATTATTTTCAATTAAGATTTGTTGAGCTCTAGGGAGAGTGGTTGCACGTCGCATGAGCAGTGATAAAAGGAGAAGAGGTCTCCAGGAAAGGTACGTTGTTTTTACACATTACATTAAAAAGCTTTTGGTGAGCCTTAGCTGAATTGATCGTCGGAGTGTCATCAACAGGTAGGACGTCCTCTGTTCCAACGGAGCCATGCTAGAAGCAACCAGGAGAGAGGAATTGAAGACGGTGCGTTCATTCTAAAGTCAACCAACAACTCAATCAACCGGCGAGAACAAGATGTACGGCCAAAATTGAATAGCATAACAATTCTCATTCAAGCTGAAAAATACATGAGTTGAGCTTACTTATTTATAGTGTTAGGGTCAGCCCAAAAGAGTTTCAAAATAAAACCCTAGATCTAAAAGAGCCAAAGAGAAAGTGTCATGTGACTAGTCACACTCTCCATTCCTTCTCACATGTGTAGCATATGTCTTCTCTTGTGTTCAACCCTTTGGTAGAAGCTTGTGTTCCAAGAACGAACTAGGGTTTCCTTTAGGTCAATGGAAGCCCCATTGAAATCTAAGGTAGGTATATAACTCTAACCCTAACCCTAATCTATCTTAAGTCAAAATAGAATACCAAAATTCCTACTCTACTTGGCCTAAATACATGGCTTAATTTATTTAACAATTACAAACTCAAATAAATCATATTCTACTCTATACGTTTATACAAACTAAAGCTTGGACCAAATATGATAAGAGTTTAACCTTGTTGAGCTCAACTGAGTTTCATTCTTCATGTAATGTGTTGTCTAATGTTCTAGTTGTTCTTCTCTAAACTGGAGATAAGTTCTAGGTCTTTATTCTCCTTATTGTATGGATGTTGTGGTTGGATGAGTTTCCATCACACACAAGAAAGTAAAGGTTCCTTGAACAAAGAAACTCAAAACTCTAAACAAAGAAAGTCCAACTCCAACGGAGATAGTCCTTTCCAAGTGCTAGAAAAGACCAATGACAATGCCCATAAATTGATCTACTTGGTAACTACAATATTAATGCTACTTTTAATGTGTTTGGTTTAACTCTTTTTTATCTAGATGATGATGTTTCTGATTTAAAGACAAATCCTTTTCAAAAGGGAAAAGTAATGATGACATAACAAAGAGCAAAGAGTTTGAAATAGTTAAAAGACTTGGAGGATGTATGACAAAACAAGGACAAGGAGAGCCAATGAAGCTTTAAAACAAGTGTTGGTAGCTCTTACTAAAATAAAACCAAGTTTTGAAGAGTCAAAGTTCACGTAATCAATTGTCTCTTGATTGAAGAGGGGTTGTTTGACCTGAAGAGAAGAAACTTGTCATATTAAACTCAAGAATAATGGTTTAATTTTTCTTAATGGAGCACAAGCATCTTTTTAATTATTTGTACTTAGTTTCAAATTTAATTTGAAATTGTTACAAGTATTTAAAAGTGAATTCAAATTTGGTTAAAAATGGTAAGCTTAACATTAATAATTTTGACAGTTAATCTGCCAATTATTGATTTAATTTGGGGTAGTTATATTTTTGTCAATTATTTAGCTTTTTATGTTGGTTTATTTACCTTGTAATATTTATAAATGTCAAGAGACTATATGTAGTGCCCTAACAAGACAAAGAATGATCAATTATGTTAATCTATAATTGAGACTTACCGAAGGTCTTTCATCGTGTTGTGTGTGTAATCTCCAAGCCATATCTTCCATCCATGGAAGTGTGGCATCCTCCATTTCCATATCCTTTTCTAGTGTTCTTTTCCGTAATCCATAATATTGATTTTTTGCCTATGAAATTAAGTGTTTAATTTTATTTTTCTTTGTTTCAATTCTTACAAGCACGCAACCTCATTTCCTTGAGATCCTAACTCAGAATTCTAACAAGCAATAGGGTTTATATCAACTTATCAAACTAATGAACCTGTATGGATGTTGGATGGTTTTGGCCTACTGAATACACGTGTGTTCCTTCATATAACTTTCATTCTCCTTCTTGAGAAAAAAAATATGGTCCAATAACACCTTATCTACTAAATTTTTTGTTTTATGAAAGTTACTTCATAATTGTTTACCATCTGAGAAGCATGTTCAATCTTAAGGGATCAACATGTGTTCCAAGTGCAACTTTGCAACAATCAAAAAGAAATTTCGACTCATTTTTTCTTTAATTGTATTTTATCTAAAAGACTTTGGTCATGATTATCTTCTACTTTTCCTAATTCTTATTCTTCAATTGGTTATTTTTTTTTTTCTGAAAAAGTTGGACCTATTGTGTGTGATATTCAACTTGTTACTATCACTTTTATTATTTGAATTATTTGAAAACTTAAGAGTCATATGAAACGAAGAAACCATCATTTTTCATTATGTTCTTCATTTAGTATGATGGAATGTTCAAATATGGAATGGTCAAATGACAAGTAAAAAATCCTTTTGAGTATATAAATAATGATATGACTAAACTTTATAAATTTCAGATTCTTTTAATGTTCAAACTAGAACTCGAAAAGGTATTAGAATTAAACAGGTTGATTGGATTATCCCTAAAGAAGATGGATCAAGGTTAAGGTTCACTTAGCCATGCTTCTAGTAGGGAATCTTTATAAATAGCATATGGAAGTTCATTGGGAGATCTACTACTCATCATGGTTGTCATTTATGTTATTAAGATTTCTAAAATTAAAATTTACAAAAGAATATGGTTTGAGTATGATTCTTCTTAGATATGTCAGGGTCATTTATGTTATTAAGATTTCTAAAAATTAAAATCTAAAAAGAATATGGTTTGAGTATGATTCTTCTTAGATATGTCATGGGTTTGAGAACACAAAAATTATTTTATGAAAAAATGAAGACTAGTTAACAGAAAGCTCTAAAACACTTGCAAAACTTTAGAGTTTGAAGTTTCTCATATTTACGAAAAAGAAAAAAAAATGTTGATACTTTTAATAACATTAGTGTAGATAATAGACTCAATTTCTTTTAATTTGACAATATACCTTATTAAGTTTGATTTCTTTATTTATTTGAATGGTTAAATATGTTTTTCGTCCATGTATTATAACACGAAATTAATTTTCTTCTCTTGTCAAAAATTTAGACCATTGAAGTTCTTGTAGTTAAAAAAAGATTGGATGGGATCCTTGACAGTAAACGACGTCAAAAAAATTTGATGTGGCTAACGAAGTGCCAGCTTGGACTTCTTTTTGCATTCCACATGGTCATTCGGTATGAATTAGTGTTTTTGGAGAGAGAAACGAAAGGACTGTGAGTGTATATAGTTGGGATTTTCATGTTCTAATTACTTCACAGGTCTGCACTTTTTCTTCTTATTCTTCATTGATCTTGTTGTTCTTATTCTTGTTGTTCTTCTTCTTGGTTTTGTTTTATTGTTATCAATTTTTCTAAGAATGGTTTCTCATATGCAAGGTTTGGTAAGGTGTTAGGTTAAGGTTGGGCAATGAAATCCTAAGGTTGTTCATATCAATCTGCATGGAACAGTTGGGGATCAAAATCTCCAACAGCAACAACATCATTTTTATGTTTAGATTTAGGAAGAAAAGTGTATGGTTGTGGGGAAATATTATTGCTTATAAAAGCAAACACTTTGAAGAATAATGGAAGAATGTTTTGGCGTTAGGAATTGGGGAGTAAGAAATACTAATCGCTGTTAAATTGACTCCATATACTTATAATTATTGTTGTTAGTATTTTTCAAAATTCGTTGTTGTTTTGATTGTAGACTGATGCGCACTTTAACCATTTGTAGTGGGTTGATGAATTGGAACCTCAAATTGAACCAATTCCACATACACAAGGACAACAACATTGTTGTGTTGGGTCTGAAATATTACAGGACCTGGCTAGGAACAATGCTAAGTTAAAGGAAAAATTAGTGGTAGAGAGAGAAAATTTGGGAAAATTAATGTGTATTTTGGGTGTCTCGATCTTTTACAATTGTGTTTTTTTTCATGCTCTTGTTAAAGAGAAATTGTAATATGTAATGTAATGTTATCCCTTTGTAATGTGTAGATACATGTTTCCCCTTTTATTTTGAATGTGAAATTTTTTTCTATTAAGTAAAATCAGTGTTAATTTATGATTGTATGAGGAAAAATAAACTATTTGAATAGGTAATATGAAAGTAATAAAAGTTATTAATTTTGGTCAAGAAATTTAAAAATAACAAGGTAATCAAGTTGTTCATACATGTTTGGTAAAGTAAATATAAAAGTTGGTGGACTATTGAATACAATGGGACAAAGTACATTAAAAAAACCATCCACCACATGGGACCAAAATAAGTTCTGATGAGCCAACACATGGCCATCAATAATCTAATATTTACACATCCCACATATATCAATAGTTTTACTTTTTCTTTTGAAAGTCCTTATTTGTACTTGCTTGGAAGCCTACAATAGGTGTCTCCATGTGAGGGGTGAAAGATCTCGTATTCTTCTTCCTTGTTGGTTGAGGTCTTGCGAAATTGCTTTTGTGTGTCATTCCAGATGTTGAAGCTTTACTCGTAGTTCTTATTGCAGTTTGTGTTGGATTGTTTGTTGCCTTCCTTTTCTCTTGCACATATAATACAAAATAGAAAAGAAATTTCGACAAAATCTTAATATTATTGTATGTGTTAAAAGGTTGATTACCCATGTATTTTTCTTGGACATATTTCTGGATCTATTTTTGCAACCTCTGCTATTGTGCCCATATTGTTGACATGTGCTGCATTTCATCCTCAAGTTTGTTTTGTTTATTTGTTGGCATGGTCATCTTCATCCACTTCTCTCATCTTTAATTTTCTTAACCTTCCTAAAGGTGTCTTATACAGTGGAGGTAGAATATGTTGGAATTAGTTCTTGGCCACAACTGTTGTCCATTTATGGCAAGAATTTCTTAGTTGCAACATGCAAGATATGCATCCCTTTTGTAGTATCTCAGTATTTGTAAACATAATCTTCAGGCTATTCTAGCTTATAGTTGATTGCATCAACAACATATCTATAGGGTATACTTACTAAATTCCAGAAATAACAGTTATATGTGTGATGCTTAAGATCTACAACATATTTTTCTATTGTAAAACCCTGTGTAACCTCAAACTTCTCTTGTCCATACCACACAGGTAAACAATTTCCACTACTATGAACCTCCCTCTCTAACCTTTTATTAGGCTTTGGCATAATAGTCCTAGTATAAGTACCAAATTTTTCATTCAATGTTGCAATTATTGGTCCTAATCTAGTCAATTATTGTAAGGATTAGTTTATTTCAAGCAATCAGTATTGTACCACTAAATGATTCTAAAAAGTTTTTCATAAGCACATCACACCAAAGGTAGTTGCTAAAAGCATGTCTACACCAAGTTGAACTTGAAATTCCAATTAACCAGTCATATGCATTTTCATTTACCTTTTCATCTCTTGCACCTTTGCATCATGAGATTGGTAGTAGGTTGCTTTAGCAGCATCCATTTTAAGGTCTCATATAAGTAAGTCCCTCTAAATCTTTTCTTAAAATTGTTATTCAAATTCCTAAGACAAAACCTCTGTTCCATCCTTGGTAAAATTTCATCAAATACTATCAAAAGTTCGTACACATAATGAATTTGTGATCAGTAATTCCATCATATAGTCATTAATACAAAAACTTTGGTACCTTCTATTGATTTGAAATAAACACCCAACGGTTGGTTTGGATATCAACAATATCCTCTAATAGTAACCGTCAAGAACCATCTCCACGGATCCTTCCCTTCATTTTCCACAACTACAAATGCAAGGGGAAAGTATTGGTCATTTGCCTCTTTTCCTACTACTACCAACAATTGCCCATCATATTTACTTTTCAATTGACATCCATCCAGCCTAATAAAGGGTCTACAACCAGCTAAAAATCCTCTTTTGCAACCCTCCAAACACAGAAACTGCCAAACCCTGACTATAAAATTTGATTAGGTGGTTGGTTGACTTTAATCTTACAAATACTTGCAAAACTAACACGTTTTATTTCAGCCACGTAATCAAATAGTTGGAAATATTGTTGTTGTCAATCTCTCTCAATGATATGCATAACCTTATTTTTGGCCCTCAAAGCCCTCCAAGTAGTGACTCCAATAGTGTAAGTTCTTTTAATGTCATCAATAATCTTATTTGTTGTCATGTTCCCAACAGTTTTAAATTTCTCCAACACAACTTTTGTCAGCCAGTCTTTATTTTCATTTTTGTTGACTAATACCCTCCCACGTGTATGCCTCTAAACAAGTGCTTTCAATCTAAAAGTCTCACTGACACCCACCTCCAACATCACAAATCCAAACCTCTTTTTGCATATTGCCCTAACTCTAACATGATCATTTTTCACAAATTCAACTTCTCTACCATTCAACACATAGTGCTTCATAATATCTTGTTTGAAGGATGCAAATTCCATCCCAACCTTGAATTTAAAGTTCATGGACAAGTCTTGCATTCTGAACTTTAGAAATTTTTGCACACAATTTCCTTCTTCATCAACATCACTAACTAACTCATCACTAGTGTAATCTTGGTGTATTTCATGATTGTCAAAGGTTCCCTCACACTTACTCTTATCTCTACCTTGAGGTACACTCTCACCTTTGTTCATCTTGTTTATCAAACGTGCCCATCTTTTCACCACATAATCCAAATTTATGCCTAGACCAATTCCTTCGACGTTTTCATCCTTATCTTCATTGTCATCCTCCACTTCATACTCATTAGGACCTTCCACATCCTCATCTTTATCAATCAGTTCATCATTATCATCTTCATCATGCATTACACTCACCAAATCCTCTATAACATCATCTTTTAAACCATCGAATTCAATCTCAAAATACTGCATTACATCATCATCTACATCACCAAATTCATTTCTTATATCTTTTATACTATCACATTCCACACCATGAAATTTAGTCCCCAATTCCTTTATTTCATCAACTCTAACACCAACATTTGTCTTATCATCCTCCATACTAGCACCAACATTTGTCTCCATACCAGCACCAACATTTGTCTTATCTTCCTCCACACCACACCAGCAATCCCAAGCCCTTCCACACCAACAAATCTAGCATACTCAATTATATGTGGTTCACTAACCAAAATGTGTTGAACATAAATTTTTACTTCCTTATTTATGTTTTCTACATAGCGAATTCCATAGCATCTCTGTCATCAATTAATTACTGAAATTTGTGTCCATCCTTCCTATCTTAGGTTTCCACCATAGCTCAATCTCACAACCATACTTCAAAATATGATTATGTATCTTAATCCAACTCATGATAAACATGTTTTTCACCTCCTTTGTAATGTGACGAAGGAGATCTTATAATATTTTCCATTGATGAAGACTCACAGTGAAACTCATTTCCTACATTTTTTTTCAAATATCATTCTTGACAACAAAACAAACTAGAAACAAATAAAACCCTACATTTTCAACCAAAAAATTCTTTCCTTTTCAAGCCAAGGTCATTGTAAGAAAAAGCCCTAAAGATCACCCCACGAAAGCCCCAATTTATGAACAACAAATGATGTATAAAACACTTACCACAATATCAACAAACACATTTGCACTACTCACAATCAACCAAAACACACAATCACGAACCAATGTGTCTTCACCTTGATTCCACAAGCGAAATCATTTCCTCAAGTGCAATCACTCACACAATAGAGCAAATCAATGGAATTTTGAGTCAAACTTTGTCACTCTAGGTTATCAATCATTAAGTCATACTGAATGACCCATATGGAACACAAAAAGAAGTCCAAGTTGGCACATCAAAAAAATATTAACACTTCGTCTTTTAATACAAAGACGAAAAATATATTTAATTCTTATTTGAAAGCTATTTTTTTCACATAAATTTCAACCTAATCCTCTCATGCTTTTTGTTAGGGATGACAATGTGGAATGGGTCATGCTGACCGGCCACGGCCAACTACTGAAAAACGAAGGACGAACTCACTAATTCAACCCGTTGATCTGTTTAGGCCCGCGCTGCATAACCTGCAATCCACACGGGCCAACAACAAAACAAATTGGTCCACTAACATGTATAAATAAAAATTTAATTATTTTAATTTTTTATAAAAAATATAATACTCCACTCATTCATTCATTATTACAGTATGACTTTTACGTTATTTTAAAAGAAAATAATTTAATGTACTAAAATAAATATTTTATTTTATTCATCTAAAAAAGTTAATATTAAAAATAATAAATTTAATTTTCAGTAAAATATATTTAAAATATGTTAATAAAAATAGTATTAAAAGAGATATTTCAGTAAGATAATCACTAAAAAATTAGTTATTTTGTAGTAAAATTTTGATAGATACTCATATATATAGAAAAGAATATAAATATAAAATAAAATTTAATTATTTTTAATCAAACATTCTAAAATTCTTTTATATTATTATCTTATTGAATGAAATGAAAGTGAGATTAAATTTTAATTTTTTAACGGCAGAAATAGGATTTTTTTATAATTAATAAAAATTTAATTTAAAAAAAAAACTTTTCTACGCAAATTGACAAATGGCAACTGCAGGACGAGCCCAGCCCATGAAATAAACCTGCATTCCTTGCACAGAATAGACCTGTACAAGACGGATCAGGTCACCTATTTTTTACCTTTTTTCTTTTATAAATAATTCGTGTAACAAATGATTCATTAAACGTTAAAATGCAACCTAATTGAAATATTAAAGTTTCGTAATGTTGTCAATCATGATTTTAATAAAATATATAAATGTTAATGTTAGAAATCATTTATAGAGGACGAGCTCGTAGATTTAATATTTGATTATCCTTTACATGATAGGAATATTTTGATAAATATTACGTAATAAGAATATATTAAGTAAATTATTTCAGAGAGAATATTCCCCAAATAACTCATCTGCTTTGAAAGTTGAACAACAATACTAGTTCCGAGATAGACCCATTTGGACAAATTCTCCAGATGTCCATCAAGGAGAGAAATATAAAATGAACTTCTTAAATTAAGATTAGTTTATACATAAACTTGTAAAAAACATCTTTCTCTATCTTTATTTTAACTTGAGCACAAGCATTTTTAGCTTTTAGAAAAACTCTACTTATTTTTCCAATACAGACCCAAAATTAATTTCTCAATCACAAATTTATTAAAGCACGTCAGTCAGAACTAACTGTCTATTTACCAAACTAACACTAACACTAATGAAGCTAAGTCATAATGAAAAACCAAAACCTTGGCGTAAAACTCTTATTATATTCAATACTTGACTGAAGGCAATGCTTTTAATTCTGCAATACTAGCAAAAATGTAAACCGGACACATTTAACTGCGCAACCCACAGTAGGAAAAAAATTTGTATGACAGATAAGATACGCCAATGGCTACATCATTAAAAACATAACTACTGTGACAAGGTAAACAAACGGCACTGACCCAAATTAAATATCTTCTCAATAATCAATAATGTATGAGATAGAATCAAATGATTTCACTTATCGAGGAGGTGGAGGAGGAGGAGGAGGCAGGTTCGATTTTGCGAATCCCACCCATGCAACAATGCCAACTGCCAGAATTATCCATCCAAATATGTCATACTTCAGATCACTACTCTTCTTTTTCTTCTGCGTCTGACAAAAAACAAACAAAATAGGTAATAAAACTCCAATACAAAGCAGAAGACATGCTTACTGATATTCTTGTATGGGTTGTACTTGGCTCTTGAATTTTTCAAATAAAATACACTGATTAGGTAAACTAAGATCCATACAAAGTCACTTTGGTCCACTCATGGTAAAACCTACGAGTCCATAGTGTAAAATTAGTCACCCATGCCTTAGTCACTAAGTTCCTACTTCACTACAAAAACCAAACTTATCGTAGAAAAGTTAACATTTAGCACCATTAACTTGCAAATGTAATGACACAGTACATTCGAGTCAACAAACTCCTTTATTTCACTGAATCTGCACTCCTTGTTTTTTTCTTCATCAAAGAACAGTGCATATATGAAGATGATTTCAAGTTAAGTTACTAAAATCTCAGAAAAATCAATTAATTAACAAATTGATGTGAAATATATATTGTTTGTTCATAAAAAGTCAAGAATTATACAAAAACAAAAAAAAACTGATACAAAATAATCACAAGGTTAAGCTAGACAAACAAGACAAAAATATTACCTTTGTACCCGAAGATGTAGAGGATCCAGCTGTTGCTGCCTGCTGCTGCTGACCAAATCCATGCTTATGAAGTTCTACATGAAGCTCAGGAGCCTGAAAAGAAAGGCATTAGTAAATTGACCCAGAAGCCAATCTCAGAACAAGTTCATGATCCTTTTTTTTATTTAAATAAACAAAAAGATAATTCTTGAAAGAAGGAATTGGATGAGTGGATAAGGTACCATCAAATAAAAAACAAGGAACAAATCCACTTCAAAGAATAGTCAATTATGTATCAATCTTTTGACAAGGGGGAACGGAACCCTTTTGTGAAGACAAAACCTTTGGACATCTTCCTCTTATTTTCCATTATTTACATTGAATTCAATAAAAGCAAGATTTTCCTCCCCATTTATATATCTGGTTCCTAACAACTCTCCTTACAACTAGATCAGTAGATGTCTTTTTCCTCACCCAATTTATACATAATTTTACTCTTCATCTTCTGCAAGTCCATTCCCCTTCCTAGAACTAGCAATGGTTTTCTCCAATCTTAGTTTCTTCCAAAAACCATTATAATCAGAAAGTGCCAATGGCCAGAAATATAACAGGAAGAAGTGAAGAAGAACCTTGGACAGAAAATGTTTGGGATGCAGAAGAAAAAAAAAAAGACAGAGGAAGAAAGAAGTATGAGGAAGTGACTGGTCTGAGTTCTTAAAACCCTATTTGGTATTATGAGGAGACAAAAACAACCAAAATCCATTGAAAATGTGAGGGAAGGAAAAAATAAATAGGGGCATTAAGGGCTTCTGATAAAGAATGAGAATAATTGCATCCTCCGTTCACCATGGCAGAGAACACTCTGCTCCCACTCCTCTCATTTTTTGAGGCATTGTGAGAGTTATTTTCTGATTGACAATTATGACAATAATTTATTAAAATTTCAGTAAGAAAATCTTAATCACCAAATCCTGAACAAATATATGCTTGTAGATTACAACATCTAGACAATAAAATTTTATAGTAAAAAATCACATTATATAGAAGTTCAAGATTATTCCATTTAGAATAGTCTCAGCAAAGGGCAGGACAGAAGAGCAGGGTTTAGGGCGGCAAAGAGCTGGGCAGGGCAAAGCAGGGAGATCAAAAGGCATCACACATAATTGGCTTGGCTTTGGGTTACTAAGGACACAACCTGGATAAAAGATGGAACATCGAGATGCAAGATTTGTGCTCATCACAGACGTGCAAATCTGGTAAAATTGTCAGGACTCTTCGAAAATAATTGTGTGATCTATATAATGGGAGCTTTCTGAATCAGATCAAATAAGATGAATAGAATCAAATTCATTCAGATGTGGTCAACATGGATGTATTGACAATCTACAAATCAAGGCAAACTCATACTTTTAGCCATAAAAATAGATACCAGAACCGTTTTACAATAAAAAAATGAAAAACGCAATGAAAGACACAAAAGTGCCAACAAAATTGAACAAACTGCAACAACCGTTTATATATTCCATTGCAGCTTCCAAACACAAATCATAAGACAAAGGAGCCATTTAACCAATTTGATGGTACAAAACCAATACAATACAAAACATACCTTAGCAGCCACTTCCAACGATTTAAGGTAAAGTTCATTTAAAGGATCCTACATAAAACACAAGTACTCCATTACAAATTGTTTCAACTGCGAGTAAAATACATACCACGAGGCATCTCTGAGACTGACATTGACACTGAATAAAAAAATGGTACCTCATCAACAGCTTGTTGAAAGTACTTAGCTGCCTTATCAAAATAAACCTTTGCCTCCACCCGATCTGGAATTAAAAACGCCTGCGTGGTGTGAGCATTTCCAAGGCACCAAAGGGTGTCATGCTTCTTGGGATTCACCTCAAGCGCCTCCTCTAGCTTCGAAACAGCATCTGCTCAAAAACAGACCACAAACAAAATTTCAAAATCATAAGCACAAGAATACTCATAATATCATTATATGCTCCATTTAAAATATTAAAAAAAAAAGTCCGTAATTTGATAATTTCATGTTCAAACAAATGTAGGGCGCACTTGTTATATTGTATGTACTTTAAAAAAAATAAGTGTTGGCAGAATTTATGTTTCCTGAGAATTATAAAATATTAAAAAAAAACTGATTTCACGAGAAAGTCTTCAAAATAGCTCTTGATTTTGATCAGATTTTAAATTCTTCAACTACTTTCAGATTATTTGAAAAGCTGAACCGCATGAAAATCATTATCTTAAAAAAATAAGTGATAATGCCCTCAATTAACCAAAAAGGATTTAAGTAAAATAAGAAAATTAGCAGTACCTTCGGTCATTTTCTTCGACTCAGGAAAGTTCTGAAACTGAGACAACTCCAATAAAGCTCCACCCCATCTGGTTAAGTTCTGTAGAGATAAGGAGAAAAAAAAACGGGTAATTTTTCGAAAAAAATGCAGAACATTTCCATTTCCATTTCCCAATCTAGCAGGCAACGACGAATTCATGTGAAAACAAAGCAAGAAAATGATGAAAACGAAAATAACAGATTAATTGCGATGATAATCTAAATAGAGTGCCGATGCGCCAATCCTGTGAGAGAAACTATCGGAGTTCGAAGGAAACGACGAATCTAAAATAAAATAAAACACAGAAAGGAAGAAGATATACGAACGTCGGCATCTGTAGGGTTCTTGACGTATTCGGCTTCTGCAGCCTTACAAGCGTGCTCGAAGAACATGAGACGATCGAAATCGGTCGGTTCCAAATCCATGGCAGTTTCAGAGCAAGAGAAATTTTGGGAACTTTCTTTTCGCTTTTAGGGTTTTGGGTTTTAGAATCAATATCTGCAGCTGCTCCTCTTATGAAGACAGTGTAACTGCTAATGACCTACTTGTAGACCTGAAATTGCCCTCTCTTTTCTCAAATTACATTCCAACCACTTCTCCATTTTTTTATAAATATGATATTTGTTTTATGTGAATCAATAACCAATAAATCAATAAATATAAATATAATTTCAAACAGATGTAACACGAACGCCAAGTCTTTTACCCTTTTGTAACACCATTAAAAAACTCACAAATAAAATATACTGAGAAAGAAAAAAAAAAGCTAAACGCAGCTTCACCACCCATTTGTGAGGTACGCTTCATATTATTTTCTTCAAAAATAAACCCAAATAAAAAATTCACAAATAGATTTTATGCTTTATCTTTTGAAGTTAATTAGTTTAGTCTCTCTTCTTCTTATTGGGTTTGGTGTTAAGTAGTCCAAACTCATGAATTCAAAATATCAAGAATGATCAATTTTTGTTTTGAAGGATTGTCGAATTTTACTGATATATTTGAGTGGAAGTCCACCTCTCGAAATCTCTGACGCTATGTTAGTAAGAATATAATAATATATGAGTAGTAAGTATCAAAATATAAGTAAGAAATACCTCCTATAATTGTATTTATAGACTCAAAGAGTCATGACGTGTACTAATAACCGTTTTGATATGGTGTGAGTTTCATGGACACATTCTGGGTTTCATGGTCACGTTGGAGTGGTTATAACTACCTAAGGGCGATTATAAGCATGACTCATGGTTAATTACATGTGGTTGATATCCATCTTGCTAATGGATATTAGCTACCCCGAATTTTGTGGGTCGGATGTAATACACAAGCCCCAAGCTTGGAAATCCAACTTGAAGAGATCTAGCTTTAACAATACATTTTACATAATTAAGGTTGACATTTGCAACCACTTATAGCTCCATGGTTTGAGCTTATCCAATTGATGACTTAAACTTAATGTAATAATTATGGTGATCATTGTTATTAAATAATAACTAAGAGACGTCATAAATATGTAATAAATAATGAAATTATATGCGCATTAATGAAGAGGTTTTCTAACTAATGATGAAATATACATTTTCGATAAGTCATGTCAGCATAATAAACTGCATTTTAATTAATTTGGCCGAAAAGTACATGAGGTATGCAATCGAAATGACCCTTCATTTATCATGAAAAGACACATCGTCTCAAGGAAAGGAAATTAGGATTCTAGGATTTTCTTGAAATATTTTTTTCCCGCTTGAAACGAGTGTACGAAACAGTTCCACCTTACACATATAAAAGAATTTATTCCTTTCATTCATACTTTTCACCTTCACTTGCTCTCTCTTTGCACTCTTGTGGTGTTGCTTGTTCCTCCATTGTCGCTTTCTTGTGTAAAAGCTTTCTTTGTCTAGGTAAGTACTTATGTCTTCTTCTTTATTTTCTTCTTCTTCACCCTCTGCCTTTTTTTCTTCAGGTAGGGATACCCCTCTAATGAATAGGGATGTTACCCCTATTGGTGTAGGATCTTCCTTGAGTCCCTCTTACTCATTCTCTATCCAAGGTGATTCCTTAGAGATTAAATCATCGCTAATGACTACGTTGAAATCACTCCCGTCACCATTGTCATGGCTTCTACTGCCATTCTACCTAGACTTCCAAAGGCCTAAGGGTTGAAGGGTAAGTGAAAAGTCTTTACTCAAAACATTGCAAAAATCTCAACAACCATCGTTGTCAAGGGAAATATGAAGAATAAATTTCCTCATATCTCTGATTCTAAGTCCTCATGGGTACTCAGTGAGGTAAAGCACTATACCTCAGTGTTTACTTCCAAAGATAAAGTTGGAGAGATTATCTCCATTTTCCATGTTTGCTAGGAAGCTTTGTCCGACTTTGTCTCAAACAAACCCTGCTTTTCATCTAATCGGGCTTTCATGAAACCTACCCCTGATGGTGAGGACTTTACCTTTGTATATGAGTACTTTTTTAAAGAGTTTGATATTTCTTTCCTTTTATCTGCCTTCGAGTGTCGTATGTTGATGATGATTAATGTAGCTCTGAGCCAACTCCATCCCAATAGTTCGGCTTTTCTGAAGGCCTTCCTAGTTTTGTGTTGTTATCTCCACATTATGGGAAAAATCCTAGAGGGAGAGGCTCAATTGAAGGCGAAAGCGGATGGTGCTTCTCAAGCTTACACACTGATCATATTTCATTTATCATTTTTTTTGTACTAGGAATTTTGATGTACTTATTTTTTCTACCTTTTTATAACACTTTGAAGAACTCAAATCCAGAATTTCAGAAATTTCCAGTAGGCAAATAAATTGCAATAAATCGAAACAGTCAACAAGTTTTCAAGAAAACAGAAGAAACCTAACAGGAATGAAAAACAGAATTAAGAACTACAAAAGACATAATATAAGTGATGTTTAAGAACTTGTATAGGTCTATGACACAAGTATGAACTCAAAACTAAAAAGAAAAAGCACCAAAGGATCAAGAAAACAAACACATAAATCTGTACTCAACACAAAATCAAGAAACCAAAATTATCAATAAAAGGACTACATAGAATTGATAACATTTTTGGAGAAACATGACTTTGAAAAAACTTATAAGGATTCAAAAATCAAAATGACACAAACACAATGTAATAAGAACAAGAAAACAGCAAGAAAACTAAAAAATAAACCTAAAACAGAAAGGTAACAACAAGAATGTAAAGCTCTTGAATTAAAAGTGCCAAAACAACTCAAACACACATAAGAACAAACCTAAGACTCATGATACCACATGATATGATTCCAATAACATGATAGAGATATTACAAGGACATGTTATGGATTCAACTTGAGTTGAAATATGATTAGGCACTTTTCTAGAATTGGATCAATGTTCTTAACATTCAAGAACTCACCAAATCACAAGCAACCAAGCCAAACTCATATAGAAACCCATTTCATGACAAAGGAACCGATTAAAACAAGTAAGAAAGCAAATGAACCGAACAAAAACAAGATAAAATGCAAATGAACCAGATTAAAACAAGATAAAATGCAAATGAACCGATTAAAACAAGATAGAAAGTATAAGAACCGATTAAAAGCAAGCTAGAACACAAATGAGCCGATTAAAATGACTAGAAATACCTGAGACATGTTTTAGAGTTTATTTGGACATGGAAATGGATGAATAAGATGGAAAGAAGAAGGGAACTTATATGGTTGGAGTCCTTGGAGAGGAGCACGCCACTTGAAGGATGCAAAGCTTCAAGATGAGTGTAGATGTCGCCACTTGAGGTTCCAAGAGTGCGCTCAAGATAAGACTAGAATAAGAGAAGACACAAGTCTCTCAATCACTCACCAATTTGGGAGAATTTATGTACTCAAAATATCAAATCTGTATTTGAAGGACTCAAGCTCTCCTTTTATAGGAGAAGGACTGGTCATGAATGTACAAGAAGCTTACAAAGGAAGCTATACAAGGTTGCCTTGCAACTCTTCCACTTCTAGCGCCTAAAGTGGAGAAAGAAGGGACACCTTCTAGACTTCTTCCTAAAGCTAATATCTAAAGATGCTTTACACAAGAGGTATCTTCAGGTTTCCCTCTTAGCACCTACCTAAACACTATTCTAAGCATTTTAATTTTTATACAAAAGAAACTACAAAAAGAGAAAACATTTGAACACTACTTCCTAATTCTTTAAATTTGCTCCTTGTAATCCTTTGAGATAAAAAGGATGATGAGCTAATATTCCTCTGAGCATCTTCAACTTCGACCTCTTTCTCTTCTTCTTCTTCTTCTTGATCTCCATCATAGGGATACTTAGGTTAGAAAGGATCAAGTGAGATCCTTGGAGAAACTTAGATAGAGAGGTTATGTTGGTTTAGGATCAGAGAGTCTGAACTTCAGAATCCAATCAAGCTAAGAAGGCCAAAGCCTCAAAATAAGTAAAGGACCAATCTATGAAGGAGGAAAACCTAAAGTCAGCCTGGTACCAACACTCAAGGATCCATGTTTGTTTTGTTTAACTTCTCATATTAAACTATTATTGTAATATCTTATCACGAGTTGCTAAGTTAATCTTGTTGGGATTGGATGGTAATGTGATATTTTTGGAGTTATTGTTGTTTATAAATGCATGTTTCTTTTCTATATTCAAATTTATTGGGTTTGGTATAATGTGCTTTGTAAGAATTAACGGCCTTAACAAGAAAGGGGGTGAATTGTTTAAGGGAAGTTTTTCGTAAATACTGGCTAAGAGTGAAGATTAATGATGATTTACAGATCAAGGAATCAGATCAGCCAAGAAAACAAATCTATTAAAACTGTTATCAGAAAAAAACTGGTTGAATATACAAATTAACCGATTGTTTATGGCAGCAGAGACAAATGAAACATATTTTAAATGAGTGAAAGAGAGAGAGAGAGAGAAAATTACACAAGCAATTATACTGGTTCACTCCTTACTAGAGCTACATCCAATCCCCAGAAAATCACTGGGTATTCACTAGGTAACCAACAACAAATTACAACACACCACAACCTCAAAGAGGTGATCTTAACCACTCAAGAACACACACACCCTCTTTGACTTCACATACACAGTCAAAACAACCCTCTGACCTTACAGATACACATTTTACAAGAATTCAAACTAAAAAAAAATCAAGAGAATATGGAACAAATTACATCTGATTACAGGAAATCACAGTTGCTCCTAATCCATTCTTTAACCAAAGCACAACCCAAGGCAATCTTGCTTTCTTGAATCCAAATTTTCACTAAAAAATCCTTTATGAATCTCTTTTTCTCTAATTGAAATAGGAAGGGTAATCACAACTTTATAGCTCATCAAACTAACCGTTTTAATTAGTTAAACATGAGCCAAAACAGTTTGTAAATAACTGAAAACAAATTTAACAATTTTATGAAAAGCTATTAAGAAATTCAAAAGTCAACAGGTTGAAATGTCAATTCTTTGGGAAGATACCAGTGAGTTCAGACGGCGTCAGAACAATAGGGTGTAGTGTGTACTTAGAGACTTTAACTCCGTTTGAAGACAAGAAGAGAGAAGGAGTATGCTCTCAGTGTCTGACTATAAAAGAGATATTAGAGGGTTTAATGATTTATTGAAAAGTCTGAACTTGTGGATGTACCGATGGTAGGTAGAAAGTTTACTTGGTACAAGCCGAACGGGTCAGTTAAAAGAAGAATAGACAGGGTTTTGGTGTCTAGGGAATGGCTGGATGCGTGGCCGGATTGTAAACAATTCGTCTTAAGTATAATTGTTTCTAATCATTGTGCCTTAGTGTTTAAGGACTCGATAGTGGATTGGGGTCCGAAACCGCTTAGAAACTTGGATGCGTGGCAGGGTGATGGTAGGTTTAAAGATTTTGTCAATTCGCAAGTGGCATAGCTATGAAGTGCAAGGGGGAGGTATGTTTGTTTTAAAGAAAAATTGATGAAGTTGAAGGCTGATTTAAAAATCTGGAATAGGGAGGTCTTTGGTTTTATGAACCTTGCAAGGGACAAAATGTTCAAGTTACAAGAGTTGGATGAAAGAGACGATGAAAGTGATATCGATGAGCAAGGAAAGGAGGAGAGGCGGTTGTTGCTGGTAGAACATAATCGTTTTCTATTTAAGCAAGAAGCCATCAGTGGTTGGAGCATGGAGACCTTAATACATGCTTTTTTCCATTCAATTGTCAAGTGGAGGAGGGCGAGGAATGATTTAAATGGAGTTTTCGTGGACGACTTATGGTGTGATGATAAAGAGGTGGTAAAGGATAAGGTTAGAAGTTTTTTTAAATCTCAGTTTGATGGAGTTGACGAAGCTCCTGTCAGGTTGGATAATGTCAGTTTAGCTCAGTTTTTGGGGAGGAGAATAGAATGTTGGTCGAAGATATATCTAAAGAAGAAGTTAAATTTGTAGTATGGAGTTGTGAAAGCTTGAAGAGTCCTGGTCCCGACGGTTTTAACTTTGGCTTTTTAAAGTTCTGTTGGGAGATTTTAAAAGAGGATGTTCTAAAGGCTGTGAACGAGTTTGCAGATAGAGGCAGTTGGCCCAGGGGGTCAAATGCGTCTTTCATTTGTTTGGTTCCCAAGATTGACAACCCGTAGCAGCTAAGTGACTTCATACCTATCTCTTTGGTAAGTTGTTTATACAAAATCATTTCAAAGGTTTTGTCTCTTAAGTTGAAGAAGGTGATTAGTAAGTTGATTGATACTAAGTAATCTGCTTTCCTGGAAGGAAGGGACTTATTGGATAGTGTCCTCGTGGGCAATGAGGTTTTAGAGGAGGTGAAGCGGAGGAAGAAGAGTTGTGTATACTTTAAAATTGATTACGAAAAGGCATATTCTCTGTAAGTTGGGAGTTTTTATATTACATGCTTGGAAGGTTAGGCTTATGCGAAAAATGGATCAGATGGATTAAATCCTGTTTGGAGTTTTCCTCTGTGTCGGTGCTTGTAAATGGGAGTCCTACTTCAGAGTTTTACCCGAAGAGGGGTTTACGTCAAGGCGACCCTCTTGCGCCTTTTCTGTTTCTTATTGTGGCGGAAGGATTGGCAGGTGCTGTAAGGAAAGCTATAGAGCAGAATCTGGTGGAGAGTTTGGAGGTTGGGGTACAAAAGGTTAAGGTAAACATGCTTCAATATGCGGATGATACTCTGTTTCTTTGTAAAGCTAACTTTAAATATGTTTGCAATTTGAAAGTCATTCTGCACTATTTTGAGTTAGCCTCTAGTTTGAAGGTCAATTTTTCGAAGAGTAGAATTGGAGGGGTGGGGGTTGACCACACTGTGATTCAGTAGTTTGTTGCAATCCTTAATTGCGAAGTAATGAAAACTCCTTTCAAATATTTAGGGTTGCTTGTGGTGGGGAGCCACAAGAGAGTCTCGTTTTGGGAAGGAGTGATAGAAAGAGTTAAGAGTAGGTTGGGAAGATGGAAAGGTAGATTTCTTTCGTTGGCCGGGAGAGTTTGTCTCAGTAAGTCGGTTCTTTCTTCTATCCCGCTTTTTTATATATCTATGTATAAGTTGCCTTCTGCTGTGCTAAAGGAGATTGAAAAAAATCAGAGAAGGTTTTTGTGGGGATGGGGTTCAGAAGGAAGGAAACTAGCGTGGGTTTCGTGGAAAAAGGCTTGCAAGCTTAGAGAAGCTGACGGTCTTGGTATTTTGAACTTAAAGCTTTTCAAAACGACTCTGCTGGGAAAGTGGATTTGGCATTTGGAGACCGAGAAAAGTGGTTTATGGAAGGAAATTCTCGACTCTAAGTACGGAGGTTGGAGAATCTTGCAAGAACAAAGGAGTAATGCTAAGGATTCCAGCTGGTGGAGAGATTTGAAGGTGGGGGATGGAGGAATGGGGTATAACCTTTGAAAACTGTTGTGAGTGGAGAGTGGGAAACAGGAAGGATGTTCATTTCTGGAAAGATGTTTGGGTGGGCAACGAAGATTTGAAAAGTAAATTTCCAAGACTGTATTCTTTATGTGGTAATAAAGAAGGTAATTTAGAGTCTTGCGGGGAGTGGGTTAACGTTAGTTGGGAGTGGAAGTTAGCCTAGAGGAAAGGTTTGTTTGATTGAGAGAAAAGTCAGGAAGTCCAGTTGTTACAAGAGGTGCATGGAAAGGCCCCGGTCTTGAGTATTGAAGATAGTCGGGTTTGGAAGGTAGGTAAGGATAGTGGGTTTTTGGTAAAGTCTGCCTATGCTAAATTAAGAGACCTCTATGAGGGAGATAGTGTGTTTGTCTCCCTCTAGAAGACTTATGCTTTACCTTCTGCCTAATTTACTGCTTGGAGGGTGTTGATTAATTCGGTTGCTACAAAAGTTAACTTGGAAAGGCGTGGGGTTTGGGTTGATAGCAACCTCTGTAGTTTTTACAGGATGGAAATGGAGTCGACAAATCCTCTGTTTTTTGAATGCAGGATTGCTTGGCTTGTCTAGAAACAGTGTTTTACGTGGATGGGGATTACGTCAGTTGATCATGTTGATCCAGTTTCTCACTTCTTGCAGTTTAATTTGTCAAATGCTTCTGCCCAAGTTAACGTTGTTTGGAGTAGCGTTTGGATTGCAGTAGTTAATGAAATCTAGAAGCACAGAAATAAACATATTTTCCAAGGTGGTGTGATCGACCATTCAGAATGTTCACCTTGGCTCAATTAAAGGTTTGGCTTGGGTAACATCTAAATCTAATTTTGCTTGTTTTACTTATTCTGAGTGGTGCATTAATCCTGTGGCTTGTATGTTTTCAATTAAGTGAGCTTGTGCAAGGTTTATTTTTTTGGCTGGGGTGTTTGTTGTTTTAAGTTTATAAGGATTATGTTGATTAGAAGGGGTTATGTGGGCCTGTTGTGTTATGGTTATGTATAAGGGTTGAGTCACCCCTGAAGTGGTTCATATTTATTTATTTTTTCTTGCTGATAACAAAAAAGAATAAATCTTGAATTGACGTGCCTCAAAATACAGATCAAGATATGAATGAACTGAATAAATTTTTGGACTTTGCATTTGCTAATAAGAGCGTTGAGGGTAAGATAATTTGTTTATACATGTTTTATTTTTCAGATTTTACATTTCTAATTATGATACATTATTATGTTGTAGGTTTCTGATCAAGGAAGTGTGTCAACTAATATACAAATTATGAATATCAAGAAGAACATGTGATAGTTGAAGAATATAGTATAATAAAAAAATGATATGTCCTATTAAGTGCTTTGTGAACAATATTTTAGGTTTTTATTTATAGTAGTTCATAACAATATTCTTTTGTTTTCATTATTTATCTTAGTTTATTAACTCATATTTTGTGTTTGAGTGATTTCAATGTGTGTAATTTATATATTTTAATATAAATTTAAATTTGGTTATATATGTATAACTTATCAATTCATGAGTGTTATATCAATTTATATGTTTTGTCCCGACCAGTCCTCGGCCATCGATCCAGAGACTGACCTCAGACATGATGCACCGATGCTTGGTAATGGAAGGGGGCCACGTGAGGGGTCCCAGACTCACCTACTAGAGAATTGGTTAATCTTTGATATCCACACCCTAAACCCCGATGTTGGAGATCGAGATCAAACCCCACTAGTAGGGGAAGAAGGTCGTACATCGGTCGTCAGGACGTGGTAGAGGGCCACATAAGGTGGGCCCTAGAGTTTCGTTAAGATAACAGTTAAAGACAAGAGATGTGTGGGAAGCCTAAGTCACGAGGGATCCATGCACGTGGTGTGTATGACGCATCAAGACGTACCACATGTGGATAATCCTAGGAGGCGTTAAGGTCCATTAGGGTTAGGGTCTCCAGGGAAAGCTGCATGCATGGCACGTGAATACTTAGGGCACCCACGAAGCAAATGGCGCTAGAGATTAGGTGCACAAGTTGGTACCCAAGCGGCCACTCTGTCATTCGTTGCACTCCAGTTAAGGGAAGGTCATGTGCTAGATACGCTAAGATTCTATGAATAGCGACGCAAGGACATTCTCCAAGGAACCCTAGTCGAGGGTAACAACACAAAGGTAAACCTTAGTTTCAACCTATATAAAGGGTGCCAAAACCCTAGTAAGGTACGTAGTTTCTATGACTGAAGCTAATATACACACTTGGTGTTTCTTTGCCCTAATACTGACTTGAGCGTCAGAGTGCAAACGACTGCTAGGGCGCCCCTTTGTCTCTGCAGGTGAGAGGTTTCTTGATCAAGAAGGCACGTTTCTCAGGCAAGATTGAAGGGCGGCAACAGTTGTTAGAGTCAACCGGTAGGAACATTTGGCGCCCATTGTGGGGCCTGTTAAAACAAGGTCCCACTCGCAATTATGTTAAGAGTCTTTACCAACAATATGAGGAGTACGAGAAAAGCAGCTGCTGGATCCGCAGGAAGGGTACCCTCCGGGGGAGACAACGTTACCACGCAGCAAATCTTGGATACGATGCGTGCCCTCTAAGCAGAAGTAGCGGCTTCCCGAGCGGACAACGCAGAATTGCACATAGCCAATAAAGAACTACGTAGGGATTTGCAACAGTTGGGGGAACGCGCGATAGACGAATGTGCCCCGCCGACACCACCTAGGGCACGTTCCATGCCGTTCTAGCGAGCAATCATGAATACGACGTTACCAACGATGTCTCTGGGCCCAAAAGTCTCCTTCACAGGAGTATAGGACCCAGAGGCCCATCTCACAGCGTTCCACACCCAGAGGATGCTCACTAGAGGGTCTGACGCTGTGTACTGCAAGATGCTGATGAGCACGCTATCAGGCGCGACATTGGAGTGGTTCGTTAGCCTTCCCGACGGACACATCACCAACTTCGACCAATTTGCTACACTATTCAGGGAGCAGTACCTTGTGAACAAGGCCCCCACCCGACTTTCTCATGACGTTTTCGATGTCAAGCAGTACCAGGGGGAGTCCATGAAGGACTACCTGAACAGGTTCGGTGTTCAAGTGGTGAGATTGAAGCTCACTGATGAAGCCATGATAGTACATGCCTTTGTCAAGGGAATGTTGTCGGGACCTTTCAGTCAGTCACTACTAAGGTTCTACCCGAAGACATTCACAGAGATTAGACGTCGTGCGTTAGCACACATCGCTGCAGATGATCGAGTAACGCAGAAACACGGTCTTATAGGCCCCGCCCGACCTCAAGCGACAACACGACCTCCACAAATGAGAATGCATGAAGCAACCACGGAGAAAAAAGGGGCGGGAAAGCCCTATGAGCGGACACCCACACGCGCGCGAAAAGACCCACCCCCGAAGCATAACTTTCGTTTGGAACTCAAGGAGTTTATCGCCATCCCGAGCATAGCAGCGAAATTGAAGGTACCAGCGAAGACATATAGGAAGATGGGGCCCAACAAGAACGCTTGGTGTGAGTTTCACCAGGTAAATGGCCACTACATACGAAATTGTTTGGCGTGGCATATCAACTAGATGATGAACTGGTGAAGAGCAGTTTCTTGAAGGACTATCTTCAAGAGGCATAAGACGACCAAGTGTTGGTAGTTGCGGGAGCGGATCAGGGGCATGAGGTGCCTATCCACGGAGAGGTAAACACTTTCTCGGGAGGATTCTCCGGAGGAGGGTTCCCTGCCTCCCAACGAAAGAAGTATGCACGGGGGGTGATGGCAGAAGAGGTACTATAGACAGACCTGATCCCCGACGTCGACCTCACCTTCATGAAAGCTGACCTCCAAGATGTTATACCTCACGATAATGATCTAGTGGTAGTTTCGCTGGTCACAGCCGGGAGGAGGGTGCGTTGTGTCCTTGTAGATCAAGCAAGTTCGACCGATGTTATGTTCTTGACAACCTTCAACCGGTTACAGCTGTCTACAGACCAATTAAAGCCCTACACCAGATGTTTGTATGGTTTTGCAGGGAACGAGGTGGAGGTTCGTGGGCACATCGAATTGAGGACAACGTTCACAGATGGCACGTCTTCACGCACTACAAGCATCAGGTACCTCGTCGTTAACGCTCCATCGACTACGAGAACAACCTCAAGACGAAGAGAGGTGTGTTTTCTATCACAACTAGACAACCGAGGGAAGACGGAGTGACCCATGAAGAGATCATCCGAGAAGACCGGCCCGAGCCCGCTGAAGGTGTGGTGGAGAAGGAGATAGGAGGAAAGATGTTCAAACTTGGGCACTCTTTGAGTAAGGAGTCACAGGATCAAGTCGTCCGGGTCATAGCGCGACACCTCGACGCCTTCGCATGGTCTTCCGCCGACATGCCCGGTATTGACCCTGATTTTCTGTGTCATCGCCTCACTATGGACCCAGCATCCGGCCTGTCTGCCAGAGAAGGCGAAAGTTCAACGGAGAGAAGCGTCAGGTCATAAGGGAAGAAACGAAGAAGCTGTTGAAGGCTGACCACATCAGGGAAATCCAGTACCCCGAATGGCTAGCCAACGTGGTACTAGTAAAGAAAGCAAATGGGAAATGGAGGATGTGTGTCGATTTCACGGATCTCAACAAAGCCTGCCTAAAGGATTCTTACCCGCTGCCCAACATCGATGCCTTGGTGGACAGTGCCTCCGGGTGCAGGTTACTCAGTTTCCTGGATGCCTTCTCTGGCTACAACCAGATCATGATGCACCCCAGGGATGAGTGTAAGACTGCGTTCATGACAGAGTTGTCTTGTTATTGCTATAAGGCCATGCCCTTTGGGCTAAAAACTGCAGGGGCCACCTGCCAACGACTAATGGACAGAGTACTAGCGCCTATGTTGGGGCAGAATTGTTAGAATGGATGACTTTAAACTAGAGGGGGAGTGAATTGTTTAAAAAGGGTTTTCAAAAATTTTTAAGCCAAGAATGAAATTATCTCAAGAAACAATTGATAAGGAATCCAGTTTGCCAAAACAATAAGCAAAAACAACAGCACCAGAAAAACAATCGGTTGTTTCGTAGAAACAATCGGTTGTTTATACTCGTAAACAAATATCAAAACTGAATTTAAAGAGTTAAGGATAGAGAGAATGCACACAGATGTTTATACTGGTTCACTCTAAACCCAGAGCTACATCTAGTCTTCTCAGAAACCACTCAGGAATTCCACTAAGCAATCAAACCTAGATCACTTACAACACAACCAAGAAAGTGACCTTGATCCCCTCAAGACACACACTTCTCTTGGCCAACACACCAACACTAAGAATGTTGATCTTGAT
>Ga0123342_1001759_pt1 | contig 36575 bp, 16 predicted proteins | sample Turbeawhitnodule_FD_89960 | JGI IMG/M metagenome (GOLD analysis project Ga0123342, IMG submission 89960) | Root nodule microbial communities of legume samples collected from Mexico - Turtle bean Mexico white nodule | ecosystem: Host-associated > Plants > Roots > Nodule | place: Mexico: Nepantla... | reverse complement strand
CGGGTGTGAAGAATCGTTTCTCAAGGGTAAAGGGGACCCGGCCCACCCTTCCATGTTGTGCAAGGCGGTGCCAGGTACCCCCCCCCCCCCCTTCGCTTGTATTTCGCCATCACAGACCGAACGATCAGTTCGGTCATTGTCCAGGAGCAAGACCGTGTCCAGAGACCTATATACTTTGTCAGCAAAGTACTGCAAGGGTTTGAGGTGCGCTATCAGGCCATTGAAAAGGCGACTTTAGCAGTAGTATTTGCAGCACGAAGGCTCTGCCACTACTTCCTAAGTTTCATTGTGATCGTGATGACCGACCTTCCCATTCGTAAGGTCTTACAGAAGCCTGACGTGGCGGGGCGTATGGTGCAATGGGCGGTCGAGTTGTCCGAGTTCGATGTGCAGTATGAGCCGAGAGGACTTATCAAGGGTCAAGTTTATGCTGACTTCGTCGTAGAACTCTCCTCGGCGACCGTACATCAAGAAGAGGTAGATTTCTAGTGGGTCCTCTCCGTGGACGGGTCCTCTAACCAGTAGGGCAGGTTAGCATCATCTTGGAAGGACCAAATGGGCTACTGATCGAAAAGGCTCTACGATTTGTCTTCAAGGATAGTAACAACCAAGTTGAATATGAAGCCTTGGTGGCAGGAATGTTGCTAGCCAAGGAAATGGGTGCTCAAAGTTTGTTAGTGAAGAATGACTCACTACTGATAACTCGGCAGGTTACGGGCGAGTACCAGGCCAACGACCCCTAGATGGCTGCATACCTAGAGTATGTGAGGCTCTTAAGAGAGGCTTTTGTTGTGTTCGAGTTGGTATCCCCAGGGAACAAAATGCCTAAACTGACTTGCTAGCAAAGCTCGCCAGCTCAGGTAGGGGGTGTAGACAGAGGAAAGTTATTCAAGAAACCTTAAAGACGCCCAAAATTACCATAGGCCGCACGAAAGAGGTCCAACAGGTAAGTGTCTTGGAAGGAGAAAGAAGAGGTCACTGATCGTTGACCCATGAAACGTTGAGGGTACCTAGGGTAATCGCATACGACTTGTCAGTGGGAGAGTCAATGCACGTTTTCCTAGTCGACGAAGGTGAAACCTGGATGACACCCTATAGGCATTACTTGGCTAATGGTCTACTCCCACTGGAGCTAGCGGAAGCCAAGGTTGTCAAGAAAAACGCAGGTAGGTATACTATGGTCGACAGAAATTTATTCAGGCATGGCTACACTCACCCTATCCTGTCCTGTGTGAGTGGTGAGCAGTTGCCATGTATCATGGCTGAACTCCATGAAGGTATTTGTGGGAGTCACATCGACGGGCGAGCTCTCTCGTCAAAGGCTGTTCGAGCAAGGTACTACTGGCCAACCATGAGGGAGGACTGCATGAGGTACACGCAGCGATACAAGCAGTGCCAACAACACGCCAATTGGCATCATGCGCCCCTGGAAGAATTGCGGTCGATCCAAAGCGCATGGCCTTTTCACACCTGGGGGATTGACATCTTGGGTTCGTTTCCTCTAGCAGTTCATCAAATAAAGTACCTGGTGGTCGCCATCGAGTACTTCACCAAGTGGGTAGAGGCTGAGCCTATTTCACAGATCACAACTCACAAGGTTCAACACTTTATGTGGAAGAACATTGTTTGTCATTTTGGAATCCCAAAACATTTAATGCCTGACAATGACACACAATTCGCAAGTTAGCAGCAAGGCAAATTGTGCACGGAGCTCGGCATCAAGCAGGTGTTTGCATCAGTTGAACACCCCCAAACGAATGGACAGGTCGAATTTTCCAACCGAGTCTTGCTCAGGGGCCAAAAGAGAAGGTTGGAGAAAGCCAAGGGAACTTGGGCAGACGAGGTCCCTAGAATTGTGAGGGCTTACCATACCACTACCAAGGTGAATGGGTCGAATGTCATGATTCCTGTCGAGATCCAAGAGAGTTCACCTCGATTCCAGAACTTCGTGGCCGAGGAGTCTAATGAGGAAAGGAAGGTAAACTTAGACCTGCTCGACGAGGTCAGGGAGGAAGCGCGCATCAAGGCCGAGGCCTTGAAGAGAAAGGTGGAGTATAAGCACAAGTCCAAGTTGAAACCTCGGCAGTTCCAAGTCGTCGACTTGGTAATGCGAAAGGCTCACCCCTACCAGTTGGAGAACAAGTTGTCGCCCAAGTGGATTGGTCCATTCTGCGTGATAGAGGTGCTCGGGAACAGAGCGTATAAACTCGAGACCTTGGAAGGCGGGATTATTCACCGAACATGGAATGAGGCCAATCTCAAATTTTATTTCAGTTAATCATAGTATTGTACATAGTTTGAATGTTCAATGGGACACTCTTTTTCCCCTATTGGGGTTTTTTAATGAGGTCACCCAATACAAAGTTATTTGAAAAATATGCTAGCGATATATTGTGAAATAGGGTTCCTAGTGAACCTCCCCTTTGGGTAAATACGCCAAGGTCGGGAACAACAGGGTTCCTAGTGAACCTCCCCCTTGGGTAAATACGCCAAGATCGGGAACAAGCATGGTTTCTAGCGAACCTTCCCCTTGGGTGAATACATCAAGGTCGGGAACATGAAGGATTCCTAGTAAGCCTCCCCCCTTGGTAAAATACCAAGAGTAGAAGTTAAGTCTTCCCCTTTTGAGATTCCAATAGTAGAAGCAAAATCTCCCTCTTTGGGAAAAGTAAGGCTCATGGAGGATCGTGTTACTTAGGTATGGGTGATCAATGGTGTGCTATTAGTTGTCAAAATCATTTCAAGACATACAAGTTAGCCGAAGTCATACATAGAGGGGTAAGCTTGGAGAAAGAAAAACGTTCATACATATATACATGTAGAGAATAACAATTGTTCGTTAAGTTAAAAAATAAGGGCAATAGCAGGGAAGTTCAACACCGCTATTCCACATCCACTAACTGCCCATCTACAATAGTTTTGTTTAAGCCTGTTTACCTCAGGATGCACACAGGCAACCTGAGTTATGACATCCTCGAAGCCCGCCGCATAAGAGTCGGCGACATCGCTTGTAAACTCATCCTTGGTCTGTTGAAAGAGTTCATCCTTTTGGACCAACTCCTCTTTTTGCTTAGCCATCTCCTCGTCTCTGCTGGCCAGCTCCCCTTTCAGCTTCTCCACCTCAGTGCGAAGGTAGTTATTCCTGGCATATAATCCCAAGGCCTCTTGGAATTTCCCAAACAAGAGAGCCTTGGTCTCTTGGTGAGTCCTTCGAAGCTCCTTGATGACTTTTTACGGCAAGTGCACCGCGTTTGTCAGAAGTAATACTTGTCCCTAAGGACGAATATCGATCCAACAAGGAACATTGAATTATCAAGTACAATAATCGCTAAATATAAAACAAAACAATTAAAAGTGTATTGAAAGTGGTTGTGTTGGCGACGATCAATAAGAAAACAGACAAAGAGTTGGTTGCTTCAAGTTGGAAAAATAGGGATTAGGTTTCATCTCTCTCACTCTCATGTATTTTGATTAGCATGTCAGTATTAAGTTCTTTGATTGAAATTGATGCCCGTATAAAAATCATTTATATCGATTCCTCGCATATAAAATCCTTAAGAATGTTCCCTAACTATTAATCCCTCGCATAATTATAAGAACAACTTAGAATGAAGCTCAGACGTTAATAGCAATTAACATTTCAAGTCTATTCCTAGCACTCAAATATGTTAAGTATTGTTGTTTAGGTCCAAACCCTAAAAATACCTCTCGGTCAGATTTAGGATTCTCAATTTGTCACGGAAAGTTAAAAGTAAAACAACAATACCAATAATCAATCAAGAACTAAATATTAATATATAAGATATCACCTCAATACATAAGAGTTTGAGCAAATTACTCCCAATCCCAAAGGGTAGAATTAGCCACGTATACTTCTAGCACCTTCCATTCTCCCAATTGGGTTACAATTCACTCTATGGTATTTTCCTCAATCTGGCACCCTAGGGTTGAGCCTCTAGCCCTCTATTTATCCTAGTTTTCTAGGGTTAGGTTGCTTCCTGTGTCGCGTTAATGGGCTAAATGATAAAACATAAAAAAGGCTCAATCTTTCTTTGCATCTTTTTTCATTCTGGTTCCTTCCAACTTTCTCTTTTTAGCTCAAATTATTCTCCTTTACTCCAAATCTTCAATCCTCCTTAGAAATCTGCAATTAACACCAAATTTAGGAATAAAATGCTCTTATTCAAATAAAGCTCATAAAAATGTAAAAAGGTATAAATTCATAAATTAGGGATTATTTTATATGTATATTAGCAATAAATCCTCATAAGTGCCTATATTTTAATATGAAATATTACTGAAATTAAACACTTATCACTCCTCCACCTCCAGGGTAAGTCTAGTGATTTGGCGTTTGAGCTCAGTGGTCTGGAGGACTTCTTGGTTTGCCAGTTCCTTTGCCTTTCGCATATTGGAAAGGAGAAGACCGGTCGCAACTAGGGCTTCCCCTTGTTGCCTCGACATGTGCTCCACCAGGGGATCCTCCTCCAAATTCTCTCACCTCCCTTTAACTCTGGTAGAGCACAACATCTGTTGTAGGAAGGAAGATAGGTCATAAGAAGAGTCTCACTGGTCTCCCTCTGAAGCACTTTCACCTCTGCCCTTTTGCACCACGATGTCGTGAGGAGAGTAGGCGCTGGGGGACATTCCCGGTAAGAGGGAGCTCGGTCATCCGAGTTTGAAGGCACAAGGGTAGCAGCGTCAGCTTTTCGCTTCCTCTTGAAGACAAGACTTGTGCAGGTCTCTTCGTCCTCAGAAGGGGCAACTTCAGCCACCGCTTTTAGCTTCTTCTTTGGCAGAAGGAGTTAGAGCGGTTTTCTTCTACATAGCCAAAGCAACAAGGTTTTCCTTTTCTGAGCGTCCAACACCAGGCCTGCATGAGAAGGAAAAGCATATAAGAATTCAGCAAACACACACATGCAAGATAGTGCTAATAGGAGTAAGGGGAAGGGGGATACTAATGTACGCCTTCAAGCACGAAGGGTTGTACTCGTGTGTAATCAGCTTAGCAGTGTTAAACACTACTTGGAAGTTGGAGAGGAAGTCACACACCTCTCGTTCTCGTGGGGGTAAGTCTTCAAGGCATATGGGTTTTTTGAGCCTAGGTTTCTGTGTTCAATACAGAGGGAACTCATCCAAAAGATTTGGATCATTAGCTCTCCAGCGAATCTTGAAGAACTTACTCTTGAAGCCTTTGTATGATTACTAGAAGAGGGTTAACAAGACTCTCCCAGAAACCCCGTTGAAGCTCACCCACAACTTTTGACCTAGACTTTTGGCTTCGAAAAAATAGAGGAATACGTCCACTGATGGCAGATGGCCAAAGTGGTGACATAAAATGGAGAATGCTCGAACAAACGCCCAACTATTTGGGTGTAGCTAGGCAGGGGCGACATTAATCTCAGTGAGATGGGCTTTCTTAAAACTGACGAAGGGTAGGCGAAGGAGAAGTTTTTAAAGATGGTAGAGTAAATGAAGCCGAACGATCCCTCTGAGTCCGACGACTCATCACAACAGACCGGTTCACCCACCCAGCAAGGCACAACTTTGACGAACTTGCCGTGCTCTTTGCCAAAAAGATAGTGCTTTTTGGGGTGTTCCCTCTTCCTATAGAACACTATACTCGCATGGGTTGTAAAATCTGAGGTCTTCCCTAACAGGTCACTAGAAGCCCATAGGTATAGGGTTTTGTAGTTCGGGGTTAGTTGATCCATCTTACAGAGGAAAATCTAAAACATAGAAGAAAAAAAAATGCAATACTCAGAAGAAGAAATGCATGCGCTTTGGAAAAACGAAGCAAGCAAGAAGAAAAACAAAGAACAACGATCGTAGGTGCAAGGAAGATAAATAGTCCCAACGCAGTTAAGTAGATTAAGAGCATCGAAATGATAGGCCAAAGACAGTTATGGGGTAAAAATGTACCTTGGAATGATTATCGAGAGGAGACGAGGTGTTTGGGGAGAAGAAAGCAGGGCGTTTGAGGGAATGAAACAGTGAAGGGAGCGTAAAATTTGAAGGGTTAACATATAAAGGGAAGCGCAAGCGGCAACGCTTCCCAACCATTGATCTGGCCACGTGTACGCTGGTGAGGGAGTGTGGTGAAACGTCACTTCAAAGCATTGTGCACATCCTGTCACTTACTAGACACGTAGGTCGCCATAGGCGAGCAGTTAGTCTCTTAATTGGAACAAGTTCCAGCTCGAGCCTGGGGGGCTTGTGTACTGGACCAAACATCGACATCGAACATCGGCATCGACATATGTGTGGAGCAGGTCGGCTCGGTTGTCTAGTCGAGATAATGGGCCATGTAAGTAGACCCCCTAAGATGCGTGTGTTGAAACCCGTTTATATGAAAGGCCTAGTCATCAAGAAGGTGCATGTGGTGTGTATAGTACATTTGGGTCTAGCACAAGCAAATATCCCCTGAAGATGCCAAGGCCCAAGAGCGCTAGGGTTTCAGGGGAAGACTGCATGCACGATACGTAAAGGACTAGGGCGCCTACAGTGACAGATGGGCCCCATAATGCTGGTACATGAGTTGGTACTCTGGTGACCATGCTGTTAAGATTGTGCACTCCAAGGAGGAAGATTCTTTGCGGTTGTTACACTAAGATTGTGTAACAACGTAACATAATGCTTTCCCATCAAGCCCACTTTCACTCGAGATAACGTAACCTAAAAAAGCAGTTTATAAAAGGGAGTTGAGATCCCTGGTAGAGGTACACTTTCTAAGACTGAAACTGCTTACTTACTTATTGTACTGGCCAGAGCGCTCAAAGCTCAGTGGTCGCTAATCAGAGCTCAGCATTTGCCTCAGTTATGTCAGCTCGGCTTCAAGGCCAAACTGATGGGCCATGTGGTTGGACTCAAGGTATGTGTTAACTCTTTTCTCTATACTTAACGTAACCCCCTTTGCGCAAGGCTCAGGCGGTCAACAAAGGGTAGTAATGGACCTAAGGGTACGCTTAGTGCGTATGGGTCTAGCTCGAGCAAGACGCTTGCTCCAAACCTAAGCCCATGTGTGCTAGGGCACGAGGGGTAGGTTGCATGTGTGGTACGTAGCGCCTCGCCGAAGGTCCCTACGTGAAACAAATTAGACCCTTGATGTTGGTACATGAGTTGGTACCTTGGTGGTTATTCTGTTAAGATTTAATGCACTCGAAAAAGGAGAGATTATGTTCAGTAGCAGCGCTAAGAGAATGTGCCCTAAAACAAAATATCTTTAATTACGCAGGCTTTCAGTTTTGAGAGACTCTCGTGATGGAAAGTTGCCGCAAGAGGTAGGCTACAAAAGGGACTTAAGATCCGAGGTAAAGGTACGTTGTTTCTAAGATTAAAACTAGTTACTTCTTGTTTCTATAAGCCAGTACTGACTTGATCGTCGAAGTGCAATCAACAGGTAAGGTCCCCTCTGTCTCAGCAGAGCCGCATTCCAGCATCCAAAGGGAAGCACAAATTCCGCCAGAGATAGACGGAGCCAGAACTTGGGATTGAAGTCGACCGACCAGGTCAGCCGATATGAACACACACACACACACACAGATATATATATATATATATATATATATATATATATATGTGTGTGTGTGTGTGTGTGTGTGTGTGTGTGTGTGTGTGTGTGCGCGCGTATGTATGTAGCACTCGTTGTTGTATATAATATAGTGTGTCTATATAAGGAAGCCCTTCCAGATAAGAAGGGCAGAGTTGAGTTGTGAGTAATATCTGAAGCTTGTGTGAAACTTTTATGAAATAACTTGTTTTTGAGCAGCTGTCTTTATGGTTTTCGTAAGTCTTTTACAATCTTCTTTCAGTTTTTTCCAATACAATATTTCTTATCCATTTATTAAGTTAAGTTATTCCATTTCATGCGTTATTATTACTTGTTCTATTACTTCTTTTATCATGATCCCTATGATCCTAAATATGATCCCGATGGCCACATCACCTCTTTTGAGCCGTTCTCCAAACTGTTTAAAGAACAGTTATTTGTCAATCAGGTTAAGCCTCCAATGTTGTATGACCTTTTCAACGTGAGATAAAGGGAGGGAGAGTCGTTGAAGGATTACCTGAACAAATTTTGGACACTTACAGTAAAACTCCAGACCCATGATTAGACTGTCTAACATGGATTAGACAGTTATGGGTTAAAAATTAATATGAGTTAGACAGTTATGGGTTAAAAATTAATATGGGTTAGACAATTATGGGTTAAAAATTAACATGGGTTAGATAGTCTAAATAAACTAACCACCAACTGTACTCCACATGTTAGATTATATAACCCATGTTAGATGGTCTAAACAATGTTAGATTATCCAACTCAAATTAGATGATATCATTAAATAAGCCTAACTCTGTAGTTAGTGCTTAATAGTTAGTGATTAATGATTAGTGCTTGAATTTTTTTAATTAGAAAACAAATTAATTATACTTTCATTGTTTTATTATTACTCTTTACAGTGAGTTCATTAATCTACAATATATTTCCATTTATTTGAGTGTCTTAAATAAAGTAAAATTGGAAGATGTAAAACAAAAAGTGGGACCATGTATATATTCTATTTGTACAAAAGTTGACAGAAGAAAAAAGACCAATTGTCGTTACAGTTTTTGTCTACTAGTAAATAATAATTCATTTTATATTTGAAACTCTAACTTATACAATAAAATGTCTTAAATTTTTCTATTTTTTTTTAATTTTCTAACGCTTTCAATTTATTTCTTGACCAGATCGGTCTCAATCCTATATGTTAAAGTAGAAAATCAATATGGAATTGAGGATTTCATGTTGAAAAAATAACTGGCAAAAAGATTTGATGATTATGTTCAAACAAATAAATGAGATTTCGATTTTAGTTTAACCATGGTAGAAAGATCAAAACATAATTTAGCCATCATGAAACGTATACTTATACGAGGTACATAAATTGTAGCATATATTTAATTTGATATATGTCATAAAAAGCCAATGATCACAGATATTACTACTCCATCACTTTTTTTTTTTTTATATCGTGAATTAGGCACTTTAAAACAAAAGTCCGTGAGTCTAAAAGAATAATAAAAATAAAGGTAACAATAATATCTATGAAAAGACTCCAACTCATGAAACTAATATCTATAACTAGCATCGTCAGCTTGTTGACCATTTTCAAAGTAGAAAGGCATGCATGCACATTTGCTTACGTGGACATAGGTCTCTTTCACGATTTGATTAGTCAAAATTAGACCAATAGATTTTTTATACTAAAGTTATGTCCAAAAAGTTAAAAAGATAAAATAAATTATATTTTCTACAATCTAAAAATAATTTATGTACGTTAACTTTTAAATAAAAAATTAATTCATTTTATTTTCTTGTCTTTTTCTAAACTTATCCATACTTTAATGTTTGATAAGTTATTTTTATTACATTAGGAATAGATAAGGACCAATGATGCATATTGGTCAAAAACATTCATAAAAAGGGATTCCACCACAATATATATTGTTTTCACATTATGTTAAACATATATATATAGTCCCGACCAGTTCTCGGTTATCGATCCAGTAACTAACCTCAAACATCGCACTCCAGTGTCTAGTAATGAAAAGGGCCACGTAAGGTGGGCTCCAAACGCACCTACCAGGAGATTGGTTAATCTTTGGATTGGAATCATAGACCCCGATGTTAGAAATCGACATAGGACATTGGTGCACTGAACGATGTAGTGGGCCACGAAATGTGGGTCCTAGAGTTATGCTAAGTAAACAGTTAAGACATGAGATATGTGGGAAACCTAAGTCACAAAGGATCCATGCACGTGGTGTGTATAACGCATGCAGACGCGACACGAGAGAATAATCCTGGGAGGCGCTAAGGCCCATTAGGGTTAGGGCACCCACAAGGCTTAGGGCACCCACAAGGCAGATGACGATAGAGATTGGGTGCAGAAGTTGGTACCCAAGCGGTCACTCTGTTAGTCGTTGCACTCCAGTTAAGAGAAGTTCTATGTGCTAGATACGCTAAGATTATTTAAATAGCGGCGCAAGGACGTTCCCCAAGGAACCCTAGACAAGGGTAAAACACAAAGGTAAACCCTAGTTTCAACCTATATAAAGGGTGTCAAGAACCCTAGCAAGGTACACAGTTTCTAAGATTGAAGCTAATATACACTCTTGGTGTTTCTTTGCCCTTATACTGACTTCAACGTCGGAGTGCAAACGGCCGTCAAGACGCCCCTTTGTCTTTTGCAGGTGAGAGTTTTGATCGAGGAAGTACGATTCTCAGACAGAGATAAAAGGGCCAAATGCTGGCGTTCGAGTCAACCGGCGAAGCGAGTCAACCAGCACGAACATATATATATATAATTAATGTGCATGCTATATTTCTATTTCTCATTTCCCTTTATAACTAGTATCCTTGCTTAGTGAATCAATCAAACGTGAAATGTCTTTGTTCAACCTTTTAATAATGTGTAACCATTATTTTCGTGTGTTCACTTCATAATCAATGCCCTGAAATAGATTTTTTATTTATTTATTAATTATAGGTCTATAGTTAAAAGAAATTGTCCAAAAATTAGACATTTTGAACGTTTTTGTGTCCACTTTTTTTGGACGGATACAAGTCTTTTCCGATTGTTATGGAATATTTTTATCCAAACCAGGTTTAACTTTAATCAGTTTGATTGGGATTGGATTTTCATACTTTAACATGAATCAAACCTAAATCCTAAACCAATTTGATTATGACTGGATGGTCACCAATTGGATCTCATATTTACTATTAAATATTAAAAAATAGAAATTCTCTAGTGAAGTAAAAAGTTTGTCGACTGAGTAAATAATAAAAAAAAGTTAAATATATTTTTTTATGTGTAATTTTACGTGAAATTGATTTTCTTTTCTATTCTAAATTTTAATTTTAATTTTTAATTTAAAGTTTAAATATTCAGATATTTATAGTAAGAAAAATATTGAAAATTACATAATAAAATATATAGACTTTAAAAACAATGGTAAGGATTCATTCTAATAGTTACATTAAAAAATATACTTAGAATGTTTACAGTTTAAAAATTTTACGTAAAAATACAAAGACCAAAAACACATTTAACACTATTTAACACTAGATTAAATTAAATCGACTAGACTAGAATTCTAATCTCTAAAAGGTTAATGAAATATATAAAATATAAAAGATAAAAAATATAAAGATATAAAATATAAAAGATATTATGTCTCAGATAATTCAAAAGCACTCAAAATCAGAATTTGAGATCCTAACCAAATTTCTTAGGATATCCATTTATAATAATCAATACGAGTTTTTCAGTTTGAATTGATTCAAATTCAGTTAATGAATTAACCCATATTTGCAGTTACTCCTACAATTTTATTTTTTCTAGTTTTTATTTTTATTAAAATTGGATTACTTCTTTTACTTGTCCACTATATCCCTGGAAACTCTTCTAGTTGCAAGCATAGAGACCCCAAAGATTTGTTGTAGGGTTTCTTTTGTGTCACTGAAAAGGGACAAGAATAGTTAATAGATATTAAAAGAAAAGAAGAACTTTTGAAGAAGCTTAAAAGAATCAATTAATAAATTAATTGAATTTTCTTGACCAAATGAATGGACCACAATAATACAACACATTAGTGAAGTTGTATTCATTTTCCAAGAAGATAGAATATCACTGTTACGTTTGTATACTTCTATTTGCATTGTTGTTTATATCGAATGGGACTCCTATTAAACTCTTCCTATTCTTCACGACGTTCCTCCCATTATTTTTAATTGTCCTTTTTGCTTTCTTTTTTCTTTTCTTTTCTCTGATTTGATCATTTCATTCATGGTGCTACTTTTTCCCTGTTTTGCTGTCTGATCTTAAGTGTTGAGCTATGTAATGGGCATTACTTTTGGAATCTACTGTATGACTACGTTCCCTTTTTCTCTCTCACAAATAATTATGTTAATTTTAATTACTGAAATCAAAATATCCTATTTTTAAAATTTATTAAATTTGTATTATTATTTAATTTAAAAATATTAGTTTTGGACTCGTTATTTTTATAATTTAACACCGTTTATAAAACAACTAAAATACTTAGTTGGTCAACACACTAACTTTGCTGATTAAAGCCAAATTGAGAGCTGCTTGAAAACCAGAGCAATTCATATGGAGGCGGCAGTTTTGGAAGGTGAAGATGTATATATATTAGTTTCAGATTCTGGTGAAATTACCTTTGGTAACTTGTAGAGGGTTGAACTCTATTATTCTTTTTTATATATAAAGTTAAGACATTCCTAAATTGCATTTTTTTTGGGCAAATTATTAAGGAAGTAAGAACTTAGTGTTTTGTAGGCCTAGTAAGTTGATCCAACGAGGAGGACACTTTCAATGAAATTGACCTAGCACTATAAGAAAATGTACATGCAAATGACTCTCTTATTTAAGTAATAAACAAAAGTAATAAAGTAATACTTTAAGAAATAGAAGAAAAAAAATGAGTTAAAAAGAGGATACTTTCTTATGGAAGCATCTTTGAGTATAGCATATTGAAAATCAATGGGTACTCTCCCAAGAAGATCACTTGGTCTGAAAACCAAGAAAAATATTGTCATTTATAAAGACTTTGAAGGAATAAAACAATTAGTAAAATGCGTAAGAGTTCTCATTCTCAAATTCAAAGTGAGTTACAAGGGGAGTAGACTTTTATTTTTTTGCTAGAGGAGCTCCTAATATATAATGTTTAGGCGATGTATGAGATTAATTGTGCAAAGTTCAACTACACATTAATTTTCGTAATTCTATGTAATGCAAGTCTCACATTGCTCCATTCTTTGATTTTGCATGTTTCTAAGCTTCAATGCTCCTCCACCTGTTTCTTAGCCATGTGGCTGTGTTGTGGGCTCTGTTTCACTCTCCATGCATCTCGAATTAAGGTGACTTCCTTAATGAAATTGAGTAGGATCAATGATTTATCTACATAAAACAACGAACAAATAAAATTTGAATGAGTTTTTTATGATGAGACAAATATTTCTAAAAAGGATAAAGAAATAGGACGTATTATGAGTTTTGTAAAAAAAATTAATATTATAGGCCTTTATTTCAAAACCATGTTTTTCTTCACTTTGTTTTAACCATTGTCTTGTGCTATACAATGACAAAATAGAGTGTTATTTTTTAGATTTTTTAAAGACAAGTGTTTTAAAAAAGAATTACATCATGTGTGGAAGAGGTTCTCTCGTTGTGACTATAGTAGTGCAATTGGATGACTTTTATGAAGCCTTTAAACCAATAATAACTCTCCTTTACAAAGAAGAACTTCTTATTTAGATCCTAAAACTTCTTGATGCAATCTAAGTTCTTGGTTGATGGAAGGAGTGGATTGGCAGCAGAATTAATGTGAGGAGAACGCACTGGATTGAGATTTACGATATTTATAGATGAAGGTAGCCCTCTCCTTAAGCTACCATAACTCTAGTTAAGTAGACTTAACTATGGTGAGTCTGGTGGCTTAAGAAGGTTGTGTGTACTCTTCTAAGGTGCTTTAGAAACCCTTACTTGTATGACAAGTTAGGGTTTTTAGACTATCTTTGTTTAATCTATAAAATACTCTAAGGAAAATTAAAATACAAATCCTATATAAGTTTATTCTATTATTGATACAGACAGTTCATTTGTCTTTTATTCTTGTGTATGGTGGCTTGGATGGTCCTCCATCAAGCTCCCTCTCTACAAAAGGATTTGTCCTTAGGCCTGGTTGAAAGTGTCACCTTATGTGAAATGAATGACTTTAAGATCCTCCTGGTTCATTAACCCACCTGACAAAAACAACAAACAAGTAGAATGCAAAAGTGTAAAGGTTGATGGATATGCAAACCTAAAACAAACAAGGTAGTTTGTATGGGACCTTTATTGTGGTTCTTATTTCCTAAAATAGGTAAATGAAACACCACAAGTAATGGGGAAAACAATGTAGGATAAGAAGAAATTGAATAGCAAGAAGAATTACCTCGATCAGGTGATACAAACATGCAAAATGGTGTGTTTGAAGATGAAATAGGTCGTTTGGTTGAAGGTTAATGTACCCCTTACCTGATAGGTTGTAATAATAGATCCAAGAAGTATTGTTATTGTTATTTTGAGTTTGTACCTCATGAATTTTTCGAAACTTTTGATCTTCGTGTTTTAGTACAAAGTTGAAAGAAAAACATAAGACCTTTTTCAAAAATATTTTTATTCACTTTGTGTTGTTTATTGCCCAAGCTAGGCAATAACATCACAAGGTGTTGTTTTTGAGATTTTTGTGAAGAAGAATGAACATTATATAATTGAAAAGAAGAGTTCAAAGTATTGCAATCCCCCTTTAAGGATTCATTCTCAACTATGCTTGCAAGGGGTGTCATAAGAGAATCTTCTTCTTTGTGAGTTTCCTCTTCTTCTTCTTTTTTAATCAAACATTCACCTATATTTTCTGTGGAGGAACAATTTATATCTATATTTGGTTCAGGTCCAGACACAATTTTTTCTTTAAGAACTTCCTCACAAGGTTTGTTTATAGAAGGAAATGTTATCAATATCTGGTTTAGCTCTAGCCAAAGACTTTTCTATTCTTTCCTTTTCTATCATCACTTTTTCTCTCTTTTCTTTCTCTTCTCTATCTTTCCTTTCTCTCTCCTCTCTTTCTCTTTTTTTATTTCTCTTCTTTCTTTCTAACAAGAACTTGTAATTTTTCTTTAAACTCTTTCTCTCTTCTAGCGTAGTTTTTTCCGTCTACAAATTTTCTTCCTATTCTAACAAGCTCTTTCATTTCTTCTCTAATATTTCTTTTTCTATCATATGAAGGTGGAACAAATTTTCTTCTCACACACTCCTTTAAATCACTCCAATACTCTAGTTTTGATGGTGTACCAATTCTATCATCAAGTTGTCTTTGTTGCCACCAAGACCTATTATATTCTTGAAAACATAGGGTAGCCAAGAAAAATCTAGTATATTCATCCATTTTGTATTTCTTAAAAGTTTGATCAAGCTTTGTCTCCCATTCTAAATAATCTTCAACATTTTTGTTTCCATCAAAGTAGAGAATGTATACTTCAGGCTCTATAGAATAATATATACTTCTAGACTTAAAACACATCCCCTCCTTTCTTTGATAATGAGAGTTATAAATCTTTCTTCTATGAATGGGTCTTTCTTCTTCAAACCTTTTGTCCTTATTTTGGTTGAGAACCATTTTGCCAAACATTTCTTTTATCTCATCCCATTTTCTATCTTTACCTTCTCTCGAAATTCTATTCTCCTCTCTCCACCCATAAGCATTTTCTTGTTCCCTATTACATCCTTGTACACTTGATATATGTAAATGGTCACTCATTTTGAAATTAAAAATAAATGATTTTCACAAAAAAAAAAAAAAAATTCAAATGAATGATAAAATATTTTCACAAATAGGTTTTAGACTTGGTGAAGTTTCAATCAAGGTCAACAAGTCAAGCCCTCTCCAAGTTCATTCCCAAAAAAGAGAGGTGGGTCACTTGGATTGCTGAAATACCAAGTCTTCCCTTATCCAGAGCTGACCTCTGATAGTCTTAACATAGTGTTTCCTCAAAAGAAACTTCCAAACAAATTTCCCCTAAATGTGATGTATGCAAGGCGTCCTAGTGATCAAAGGAAGATCAACTACAAGCGGAGAGCAATCACCTACGTATCACAGAGACTTAAGAAAAATAAAGAAAAGCAAGAAATTAAATAAGAAGGAATTAAAGAAAAAGAAGAAGAAACTAGATGTGTCCTATGTGAAAGTGCAAGTGACACACACTTTCACCTACTAATGAACGAATTTGATTATAACAATGTCTTAATGGGTTTGCTCTGAGAGCATTTTACCAAACACAAAGAAAGCAAGAAGATTAAAGACAAAAAAGAACTAAAAAGGTTATGTGATACAAAGCTAAAAATAAAACAATTTTTTTTATGAATTTCTTTTCTTCAAGTTGTCAAATCTTCCTTCTCTTTATATGAACTTGATTCTTGTCTTCAATTGTTGCCCTCTCGAAATAATCAATGTTTTTAGCCTTTAGCTATGAATCATCAAGTTGAAATTAGCTTCATAACTTCAAAACCAAACTTCCACTCAATATGAATTTCACGTTATGAGGCCAACAAGTAAAAATCAAGAAAAGGTCAATTAAAATTGCTAAACTCAAATGGATTAAAACTACAAGGAGTATTTTAAGACACAAATCAACAATTAAAGCTAACAAAAATATTGAGCACTCAAATAGTAAACCTAGGAATAACACTAGAATAGATTTCAAAAGAAAAAATCTAGAAAGAAATAGACATTGAAATTTCCAAAATTTTTTAAACTTCATCCAGAAACATTTTGTGTATGAAATTTTTATGTGAGAATATAAACACAATATTTAATTAATTTTTTTAGGTCAAACGGATGTGTATTCTGAGAGAAATAAATCAAACACTACAATACTAGTATTCAGAGATTGAAACTGTTTTTCAGCACTAGGAGAGATGATTCAAAACTTTACTAGGGAAATATTATAATGAATTTGAATCTAAAACTTTTATCCCAACTCATCAACACATCAAGAAAGGCGTGGTAAAAATTTTAGGCCAAAAAGACCAAGGAATAAGGTGCAGTAAATTTTATACCGAAAGCAACACCACACTAAAACTATTTTTTCTGGATTGAAAACGTCCTGACTTTTACTGTTTATAACTATTTTTCTATTTTGTTTTTAGACGTTCTATTTTAACTGGATACCAACAACATCTCAATAGGCTTTTGTGAATTTTTTTAGATTTTTTTACCAAAATACAAACCCACAATAAATTCTCACAATAGAGACAAAATTTCACAAAAACTATAAAAGAAGAAACATAAGGGATTTGAAAAGAAAAAAAGAATTGAAAATCAAGACATAATAGAAACCTAACTCTAATGAACTTGTTAATGATCTAATAACAAGGTAACAAACTCAAAAACATAAAAAGAAGAGCACACAAAAGGCACAAAAAAACTCAAACCACATGGATATTCATTGTAAAAACAAGAAACAAAAAATCGAACAAAGGACTACTTGATTTTATGACATATATGGAAACAACATGACTTTATAAAACTAGAAATGGATCATAAAATAAAAATGAAACCAACATAAACTGTTTTTACCAAAAGAAAATGAAAGAAGACTAAAAAAAAAATAAAAAAGCACACAAGATAAACTAAAAAAGAACTCCTAAACACCAATATAGATGGTTCAAGAAAGAACAAACTATTTAAACCGACTAAACTATACAAAAACACATTTAAACGGTGGAAACACATTCAAAACAGATTCAAGACATTCTAAAAAATGAGGAACAACACAGAAATGGAAGAAAAAAAGTTAGAGCAACTTATCTCTTGAGGACCTAAGCTCTTAATACCAAATGATGCAATTCTAGCTTGCATTGCTATGAGTCTTTTGCTTCGTATTTTGGGGTGTGGAATTTGGTGGGATTGGGTGGCTCAAATGAGTGAAATAAATTGTGAAGTATTGATGTATGGAGAATGATAATGAAGCTTAAGAGAGATTAGACCAACTCCTAAGAAGATTCAAGCAAAACACTAATAGAAATGCAAACTTGAGAGTGAGAATTTGAAGACAATGAGCTAGCAACTTGGGCAGCATTCCATTATCAATTCAAATTTGATTTACAAGGGGGCTAACACTTGTATTAATAAAGCTATGGGCAGGAAAGGTGCAAGCTTTAACCCTAAAAAAACTCTTTAGATGGTCTAGTGCTGGATTGGGTCCAAGGATATCCAATGGTAACTCTAGCTAGACTCTTTCTTTTTCTATTTATACCCTACTCTAATTGGAAAAATTGGCCTAAAATATGGCCCAAGATAATGGTCGAAATACAAGCAAAAAAAAAGCCTATACTATTTTGTACAAATTTATAAGAATATGAAATTTGGAAGAAAAAGTTAAAATTTAATTCTCCATAAAAATAGAGTTTTCTGAACTTCTTCTTCTTCCTCCAATCTTCTAGCCATGACTCTAGTTAAAGGCCCAATACGTGTCCTTCCGAATGGTCCTCCATCAATATGGTAAATCTCTTAAAGGAACATCTCTCTCTTTGTTTTCACTCTTTTTCTCTTTTCCTTTTCCTTTATTTTTTTCCTCCTCAATCTTATTCTTTTCTTCCTCCATCTTATTTTTCTCTTCCTCAGTTTCATCTTTTATTACTTTTTCAGCAACTAAATTATCACCACTCCCTTCTCCTACTACTATACCACTTTTAGTGGTAATTACTTTACAATGTTCATTGGGGTTGACCTGTTTGTTAGCTAAAAAACTGACCACTATGTTGCTCTGCCAATTGTTAAGCAATTTGTCCCATTTGTGTTTCTAATTTTTTTATTGCTATTTCATTATTCTTCTTATTGGTCAGAGACGCTTACATAATTTTTTCCAAGGTGTCCTCAAATTTGCTTAGTCTTTCTTGAACTGAAGGATATAATGATTGTTGTTGTTGTTGAAAAGGACCTTGCTTGCTAGATGGACTAACATCTTGTTTCCACCAAACATTTTGATTCTGATTGCTTCTCCAACCTTGAGGATAACTTTTATTTTTGGAAAAATCACCTTGTCTTCCTTGGTTACTCATAATTTACTTCTGCTTTAGATCAATTTTTTATAAGAACAGTAACCATTGGGATGATCACTTCCGCGAAAATCAAACCTTATTAGTTGAATATGACTCTGAGAAGATTTCACAACTTGTAATTGTTGTGGCAGTTTAGAAATTTATGCACTTAATTCCTCAAGCTGCTATATCAGAATTTTATTCTGAGCCAAAATTGTATCTGAAGTATTAAGCTCTAATAACCCTTTCTTCTTAACACCTTTGGCTCAGAATAAAATTCTGACATAGCAGCTTGAGGCATTAAGTGCACAAATTTCTAAACTGCCACAACAATTACAAGTTGTGAAATCTTCTCAGAGTCATACTCAACCAATAAGGTTTGATTTTCGCGGAAGTGATCATCCCAATGGTTACTGTTCTTATAAAAAATTGATCTGAAGCAGAAGTAAATTATGAGTAACCAAGGAAGACAAGGTGATTTTTCCAACAATAAAAATTATCCTCAAGGTTGGAGAAGCAATCAAAATCAAAATGTTGGGTGGAAACAAGATGTTAGTCCATCTAGCAAGCAAGGTCCTTTTCAACAACAACAACAACAACAACCACTATATCCCTCATTTCAAGAAAGACTAAGAAAATTTGAGGACACCTTGGAAAAAATTACGTACACAATAACATTGCTCCTATGCCTACTCCCAATGCATCAGACTCTAGCTTAAAAGTTTTTGAAAAGTTTGAAAGTGCTAGAATGGGTGCATTGAGCTTTCAACCTTTGAAAGTCTTGCTCAGTTCAACAACTCACTGAGAAGTGAAGCTAGAATAGAGAAGTTAGGAACAAAGCATTTATAAAAGCTTACTAGCAAAAGCTTGCTAATTGATAAGTGTTATAATTCAGTAATACTATATATAAAAAGATAGGCATTTATGAATTTTAATTGATAAAATAGCTACAATTAAATCTCTAATTCAGGATTTTAAACCTTTTTACATATTTTTTTATTATAAGATGAATGAGAACGATTTATTCCTAAATTTATGTTAATTTCAGGATTCTAGGGGAAAATGGAGATGAAAGAGCTAAAGGAAAATGAACAAGATAAAAAGACAAAGTTGGAACATTTAAATCTTTCCCAAAACTCGCCTAAACTCCAGTGAAGTTGGGCTTTTTCTCGTCAAACTCGCTTAAGAAAGTAATAACGCGCTTAAGCGAGATGTCACTTAGCCCAAGTCCAAACAGGTTAAATAGAAGGCGTGAGACATAATCCTAGACATCATTGGGAGAATAGAGAGAGATAGAAAATCCTAGAGCAGACAAACATCAACGACAAACATCCTGGATGATCTTTTCTTGCTTTCCATGCTTGTAATGGCTAACATTAGTGGCTAATTCTTCCCTTTGGGAGTGGGAGTAATTTGTTTAAACTCTTATAAATTGAGGTGATATTTTTCTATAATATTTAGCTCTTGATTGATGATTGGTATTATCTTTTTATTCTCAAAGCTTGAACTATTCATGATTTTGTTCCTTAGATTTGACTGGAAAGTACTTCTAAGCATCTGACCTAAATGATAATGCTTAACATATTTGAATGTTAGAAATAGATTTGAAATTTTAATTGCTTTATAACATCTGTTCATAATGACAATGATAAGGAGTTTCAAAGATGCTTTAAGCAGTAACAAGGTGTAGGGGTAGAGGAGGAATGCAACTTAATTAGGATGGCAGCTGGACCGGGTAGCAGAATGGGATAAAATGTTAAAGCTTTGAGAAGAGAGGGAACAAGGCTCTAAGGTAGTGGCTCACTGTCAGGTGTGGTTCGTTGGTATGCAAAGGTGCAAGAGGCTGTGGGATTATTCAGGGTGGATTTGCTAGGTAAAATAGCCCGATCAGTTCTGGTGCTGGTACAAATGGGTTTGAGGAGTTATAACAGTAGGTTACAATTTTGACTCTAACAGGTTTGGGAAGCAAGCCAAATTTTTTCCCATAATTTTTTTGTGACAGTTAGAGTAAGCGATGTGTTGTCTGGTTGTTTGGTTGTTAAGTGGTTGTTGACAGTGTTGTATAGGGTGTTTCTCTTACTACCACGCTTAATTAAGAAAGGGAAGGGCAATCTGCCTCATGGTAGTTACAGTTTGGGTTTTGCTGGTTTTGTTTCAATACTTATAATGTTTGGTAGGGGATGTTTTGAGTAGTTCTAGTTTGAGTGTGTGGTATGGCACTCATCTTTACTACTTTCTGTTGTTTGCTTTTATTAGGATTGGTTGATGTACAAGGGTTGAGACACCCTTAAAGTGTTCCTTTTATTCTATTAATTCATTGCCGATTAAAAAAAATAATATGTGAGGAATCGACATTTAAGAGACTCTCTTAATAACTTTGTATGCGAGGAATTGATATGAATGATTTTTATATGTGCATCAATATCAATCAACATCTAATATTATATGCTTTTGAAAAATACAAACGAGTGAGAAGAATGAACCTCAATACCAATTTTCCCAATTGACTCATACAAATCTTTTACTTTACTTTATTTAATATCTTGCAAATTCACAATGCAAAAAACTTTTCTACAAACTTGTACATATTATCTTATATTTAATGAATTTTATACTTAAGAATTGAATTGTTCCTTATGGGTTCGATATTCGTCCTTAGGAAAATTTATTACTTTTGACACGGTAGACTTGCCATAAAATAGTCCCCAAGTTTTTGGGCCTGTTACCAGGGTACATTTTCTAATTCGTACGAACTCCTAAATATTGTCAAAATTTTAATTGTTTATTGTTTTTAATTTTAATTCTATTTAATTTTATTTTTTATTACTAGTTACTCCTTGTGCTAATCCTTGAGTAAGTTGTCTCATATGATATTAAGAGGAAAGGTTTTCAAAGACCAATTGAAATTTGAATCAGAGATTGAAAAGGAAGCTCGGGAGAACATGGTTAAGAAAAAGGAAAGAAAAGCAAGGAGAAATTAGAGAAAAATCTTCAAATATTTCTCTCATTCCCATTAAAATTTTCAAGAAAACACTATGGCTGAAGAGCAACCACCACAACCTTGAAAAACACATGGAGATTATGCTATGCAGTAGGGAGGCATTTTTATCGTATTGTAATAAACGCTACCACTAAGGCCTTGGAGATGAAATCTTCATAGCCTGATTAATACCCATCAATTTACAACAATGGACCATGAGGATCTATATATGCATTTGTCTACATTCTATGAATTGGTGGAAACAACGAGCTTTCAATCAGGTGATATTGAATTTGTTTATCTACATTAGTTTCCTTTTTCATTGGCAGGAAAAGCTAAGGAATGACTCAAATCCCATCCAAATCAGAGCCTCACCAGTTGAAAAGATCTAGAGGAAAAAAATTACAAAGATTTTTCCCACTTTCCCGCTACATCAAAGCAAAGTCTGATATTTCTATGTTTAGAAAAAGGATTAGATGATGCCTTTTGTGAAACATGGGAGAGATTCAAAGTAATGCTGAGAAAATGCCCAGACTACAAGAAAATCATTGAATAGAAACCAAATATAATTAGTTGTTATAGTGACTAAATTAGAGACCATTTTAGAAACTAAAATAATTTTTGGTTTCTAAATTGGTATCTAATTAGTTACTAAGGTTTTAACTACCAATTATTTAGATTCTAAATTTGGTAGAAAAAATCTTGGTAGCTAATTAGATTCCAATTTAGAAACTATTTAACAATAATAGAAACTAATTTAGAAACCAATTTTTTTTTAGTTTCTAAAATGGTCTCTAATTTAGTCACTATAGCAACTAATTATTTTTGGTTTCTAAAATTGGTTTCTATTCAATGATTTTCTTGTAGTGCCAAATCATGGGTTTCAAGATATTGCACAATTGAATATCTTTCCTAATGGCCTCAGATTTGATACTAAAATGCTTTTAGACGCTGCAACTGGTGATACAATGATGGTTGTTGATGTAAAACAGAAAAAAAAAAGATTATGATGCATTGACATCAATAGATTATCAAACCCAACATGATAGACACGGTGTTAAGAAGAAAGGGTTATTAGAACATGATAGCAGCAATGTTATTGTAGGGTGAGCACCCAATTGCATATTTTAGTGAAAAATTACATGGTGAAGCCCTTCATTATCCCATCTATGCTAAAAAGCTCTATGCACTTGTGATCACGAGTCTCTAAAGTATCTTAAGGGTCAACATAAGTTGAACAAACGTCATGGATGAAATTTTTAGAGCAATGTCCTTATATTATCAAATACAAAAAGGGCAATACAAACATTATGGTAAATGCTCTATCTCTAAAACATGCCCCATTTTCTAAATATGGAGCCTAAATTCTTGGATTTAAAAACATAGTTGGGCTTTGTGAGCATGATCGGGATTTTGCAACTACCTTTGTTAATTGCAAACATAGGGCACAATGAGGTTTCTATATTTCAAAGGGTTATTTGTTTAGAGAAGGAAAATTGTGTATACCTTAAGGAACATATAGAAATTTCCTTGTCTAGTCTCATAAAGGAGGTCTCATCGGCCATTTTGGAGTTGAAAAAACTCTAGATCTTTTAAAAGGAAAATTCTTTTGGCCACATATGAGAAAAGGTGTCAAAGACATTGTCATAGATGTATCTCATGTTTAAAAGCTATGTCTAAGACCATGCTTCATGGACTCCTCTACCTCTTGCTAGTGCCCTATGGGAAGACATTAACATGAATTTTATCTTAGGGCTTCCAAGGACACAAAGAGGTTTTGATTCCATCCTTGTGGTAGTGGATGGATTTAGCAAGATGACCCATTTTATACCTTTCCATAAAGTGGATTATGGTAATAACATCTTTAAACTCTTCCTTAGAGAAGTGGTCCGACTTCATGGACTACCTTAAACCATAGTTTCAAATAGAGATCCAAAATTTGTTAGTCGTTAAATTTATGGAGAATTTTCTAGGAAAGGTTAGGAACTAAACTTAATTTTTCAACCTCTTGTCATCCTCTGACTGATGGACAGACAGAGGTAATAAATAGATCTCTATCAACTATGTTTAGGTCAGTCATGAAAGGAAATCACAAATCTTAGGATGAGTACCTTCCTCATATAGAGTTTGCATATAATAGAGTGGTCCATAAGACTACTAATATTTCTCCATTTGAAGTTGTATATGGTTTTAATCCTCAAACTCCTTTAGATTTGTAACCTTTACCTAATCAACATGAATTTCTGCATAAGGAAGGAGTAACAAAAGGTTAATTTAGTAAAAAATTACATGAGAAGATTAGAACTCAAATACAAAAGCAAACTGAGAAATACATTAAACATATAATAATAAGGGAAAAAGAGATATAATGTTCAATGAGGGAGACCGGGTTTGGCTTCACCTTAGGAAAGATAGAATTCCAACTAAGAGGATGTCTAAACTTAGTCCCCAAGGAGATGGTCCTTTTCAGATCATCAAAAGAATCAATAATAATGCATATCAGTTAAACCTGCTTAAGGAATATGGAGTACATGCTACTTTTAATGTTATATATCTAACGCCCTTTGTAGGTAGCATAGATGATGAGGTAGAGACTTTTGATTTGAGGACAATCTTCTTAAAGAGGGAAGGAATGATGGCAGAACCCTTAATAAATGACCAATTACTAGGGCAATGACCAGAAGAATACAAGAAGAGTGAGAATCAGCTACTCCAAGCTGAGACATACTCTTATATATGTTTGAAGGAGTCATATCCTAGTTGTAAAAATTATAATAAAATTTCATTTCTTGTAAAATAATTGGGCCAAGTAGCAAAGAAACTTGGGCTTGTATTTGGGTCATATAGAGTAGAATTAGATTAGAAGTTGTTAAACCTAATTAGGGTTTATTTGGGCTCAATTATGGCCCATCATAAAACCTAGCATGGTCACTAATTAGAATTACACGCCTAAATGAACATGTTTAACATGTTGCCATCACACTTGCCTTGTGACTAGGTTTAAGCGCCATGTTTGAATTTGATTTACCCTCCAATTTGTCTTGTAAATGGTCAGAACCTTTACCTATATGTTTGGCTTATGAATTTTCATATCAATAATATTAGAGTTATGTTGCCCATTTGCAAGCTTATAACTCTCCTTGTCTAGCTTATCTAGGATAGACACTTTGTTGATCTTTTTCCTTTTTTCTCCAAGTGATTAGGCCTCACCTATCACTCTCCCTAAACCTCACGGCTACTCCTGGGATCCATGGTTTCTTAGAAGTTCTCCTTTCCCCATTCATTCATTGAGCTTCCACAAACGTCACTCAACTTTCCAATTGAGCTACACTAGAGGAAGATGGTGCTATCATTTTAAATGAACAAGAAGATTAGAAAAATGCATATCAATTCTCATTCTCAAATTCAAACCAAATTACAAGGGGGTAGGCCTTTATTTATAGCTAGAAGAGATCCTAAGACATAATGATCTAGGTGATGTTAGACTAATTACTAATTGTGTAAATTGCAACAACACATTAATTTTTATCACTCTATGTTATGCATGTCCTAAATTGCTCAATTATTTAATTTTTCAAATGGTTATAAGCTGCAATGCTTCTCCACTTGTTGCTTGGCCATGTGTGATACAACCCAATTATATAAGGAGATAACCAAGGACACAACAAACTCTTCACAATTAAGTCAGTCATCTCAACATCCAAGACTAGGCCCCACTAAACTTCAGAAGGATCTCAGCAGAAGAAGAATTGGACATAGGCCTGAGCATCAAATGTTCTTTCTTCTGGTCTTTTTAAAAGACAAGTTTATGTAAATAAATTGGGCTCACTTTGGGGGTCCAAATAGAAGAATAAGTTAGAGTAGGGTTCCCTTAGCATAAATATGAGTGTACTTAGCATAAATTGGGTTTGTGCCAAGTCCACCTTTCATGAATTGTAAATAAATTGAGCTCATTTTGGGGGTCCAAATAGAAGAATAAGCTAGGGTAGGGTTCACTAAGCATAAATTGGGGTGTACTTAGCATAAATTGGGCTTGTGCCAAGCTCACATTTCATGACAAGTGTACTTAGGTTTAGGGTTTCTTTGACCTACCTTCTAGAAGGTTTCTCACAAATGACACCCCTACTCCTCTATCTTGTTCTCCAAGACACTCTCTCCTATAAATAAAGTACCTTGCCTCATGTATTTCATATATTGAATTTTGAATAGAAAAGAAACTATGTCAGAGTGTTTAGTGAGACTTGAGTGCTCTCCTTTTCGGGCCTTAAATCTTGAGTGTTTGTGCACTTCAAGTGGCGGCTCTTCACCACTCATCTTGGAGTCTTCCACCATTCCATGTGGCGTGATTCATTGCCTTTCTCCATAAGCTTTCTCCATCCCTTTATCTTTTTCATTCTTCTTTGCACCACTTTTAATTCCATTTTATGTCTTACTCTACACTTTAATTTCGGCCTTTAAATTGCTTTTCATTATCTTGTTCCTTGTCTTAATCCTGCACCTCATCGTCATCTTCACCATATAATTGTGTTTTCTCTTTGTCCTCTAGAAGTGAACCTCCACATTTACTTAACCACTTGGTTAAGTTCGTGTCCAATGGGAATCTTCTTTGGGTTTCTCACCATAATTGTTAATCCAAAAAATCATAAACAAAAGAGTAACCTATATAAATGTGCAATCCTAAAATCAACTCACATCAATGTGTATGTGTTGTGGGTTGTATTGCACACTTTCCATGCCTCTCCAATTAAGGTTTTGACTTCTCTAATGGAGAGGATTGCATGTTGACTCCCCAAATTAGGTATTTGACTTTCAAATCAAATCCCAGTTAGCACTACTAGAAAATCATTAAACATAAACTAATTTTAGAGACCTTGACAAAACACTTCCCCAACATTCCAGAATATCTCCTTAAGCCCAGCCCAATTCGCCCCAAATACCCCTTTAGTCCGATCCCAATTACAACCTGTCAGTCCAAAACAATCAAACTACTCTTCTTGAACCCATGCCACCCTAAGTACCCCCTCAGTCTTAGTCCAGTCACAACCTATTGATCCAAATCAATTCAACAACTTACTTTGAAGACAAAGTGTTTGAACTGACGGATGGTATTGTTACAACTCAGTCCAACAACAATAGGCCTAAACATCAATATTTTGAAACAATGTAAGGTCTACTTGACTCCTACAACTCCTATTTAGGACGAAATTTAGCATGAATGGAGAGACAAAGAATTTTAATGTTATCCTAGTATTAATTAGCCTTATAGATGTAGCAAGAGTCTAGCATGTTATGTTGAGATAATATAATAGATGAATCTAATATACGCATCTTTGTATGAACATGGATTTTTAGGCTTCTCGCATCCATTAGAGAGAAGGAAAAAATAGGTATGTTGATGGACTAGTCAATCTTGAATTTTACATAGAATTTTTTTTTTCCGATTAGATACAATACTTGATTGTATTAGGATTAGTATTTTCCGAAATAAGAATTCTCTAATCGAATATAATTTTTTAAGTATTTTCTTCATGAGTTGGTTAGTTCTTTGATTTGTACTTTTTTTTTTTTTCCATTTAATTCCTTCACATGCTAGCATGTAACAAAAGTGTCTAATGAAAATATTAACCAAGAAGTTACTTTGCATATTTTGAAAACACCTTGGACGAAAATAAACATTTTTAATAGTTCAACACATAATATAATTCTCAAAATACTAATTTTTACTTTCTCCTTAAAAATATATACGAAATAAGTTCTTTATATGTGATGATTTGTCCAAACACATGGATGAATGATGGTGTCAAAAACTTTACATGATACAGCAATTATAATTGCTTGCACACAGCAATTTTAAACTTGAAAATGTTTACTGTCAAATGATGACATGAGAAAACTGAACTATTCTATAAGGCAAGAATCATAGGTGGCTAAGAATGATGTTTCCACTCAATAATGGAACCCATAGATTAATTGTTTAAAGATTTGATTCTTGAATCAATAGCTTTAATTTTGAATTTTGCCAGTTTGTGCACTAAATATTTTTCAAATAACTTGAGGGTTACTCATGTAGAAGGACAAACAGTGTTAGGAACTTTCACGAGCTAACTTTTACCTAAATATTAGTTCTTTTATTACTTTATTTTTCGTTTTTCGTAAATTTTACGTATTAATTAACTAATCACTATAAAAAAATTCATTAAATAAAAATCAATGTTAAAAACAAAAAATAATTAATTACTATATTTACTATATTGGATAAATTAGATATTATTGTAGAAACTTGCTGATAAAAAAAATTGTAGAAACTAAAAATATTATTGATATTTAAATTAGTTTATATTATTGATAAATAGTTTGTAAATTGGTAATTTGCTTTCAAGATTTTAGTTACCAACTTTAGAATCCAAATAATTGGTAACTAAAATCTTGGTAACTAATTAAATACATAATTAGGAACTATTTATTAATAATAAAAATCAATTTAGATACCAATATTTTTTTTTAATTTCTAAAGTAATATTTAATTTAATTAATATAGTAACCAATTATTTCTATCTTTTGATTTTTATTAATTATTTTTTTTAGTGAATGTAACTTATACTTTCTGTTTGTTGTTCATAGCCTTGAACTTAACCTTGTTGTATAAGCTATTATTGATAAAATACTGATTTAGATTTATCTTTTTTAATAGTTTATGATTTTTGTGTTGACTAAAGAGGTGTGGAAGACCGAGAGTTTTCTTTTTACAGTTATGTTTGAGTGTTATTAGAGACCTCGGGGATGATGGAATGTGAAATTACAAAATAAGAAACAAGATTTTGATAACAAATAAGTGGTAGAATTGTAGGTAAGACTCTAAACTGTTTGGCCCTTTAAATATTTTAGAATAGTTTTGATGACCTTTGGAATTCTGGCTTAAGCAAAACAACATTGGTTTAATTCTATCTTTTGAAAACCAGCTTTAGCAATTTGTGCAAGTTTGTGCATGCATATTTTTCTTGGAAATGCTACAGTTTAACACAGATCTTTGCTGGAAGGATGATATCACTACAAGAAAATTATGAAATAGAAACCAATTTTTAGAAACTAAAATAATTAGTTGCAATAGTAACTAAATTAGAGACCATTTTAGAAACTAAAAAAAAGTTTCTAAATTAGTTTCTATTATTGTTAAATAGTTTCTAAATTGGTATATAATTAGCAACAAAGGATTTTGCTACCAAATTTAGAAACTAAATAATTGGTAGTTAAAATCTTGATTTTTAGTTTTTAAAATGGTCGCTAATTTAGTTACTATTGTAACTAATTATTTTAGTCTTTAAAAATTGGTTTATATTTCATGATTTTCTTTTAGTTTATTGTCTTGGTGTTAGTGGGAAGAAATTTGTACTAGGGGTATTATTGAGCAGAGGATGTTTGTAATTAAGCAAAGGTGCACACGGTAATAGTAGTTTTCATTAGTTGGTCAATATTGAAGTCAATTTTATGGATTTATTTGCATATTCTAATTTTATGTATATGGGTATGGCTTGATGTATCATTCTGCCATGGTTATAAAAATTGTGTAATAAGGAGAAAATTATGTTAGTTTTTTTGGAATCTTTAAACTCAGATGGTAGAACTATCTCTTGGAATATATGAATGAAAAGATGGTAGAACTATCTCTTGGAATATATGAATGAAAAGTAGGTCTGTTTTAAAGGTTTTTATATAAAAGTTGAAACACTAAAGTGTTTCTTTAATTCATTTAATTTTAATTCTTTGTTGGAAAAAAAATATGCTAGTTGTTATGATGAGAGAAACATGACAAATCGAAAACGTTAATATATGTTTGATGAGAGAGTGGTTAAATGGTAGTAATAACAGAAGCGAAAACAAAAACTGTGGGTGATGTAAAACTACAGTGTTGGTGAAGTGTGTTCTGACTCATTATAATTGATCAAGTTGGTGATGAAGCAAGCGAGTCTAAGGGTATACTCTCCACTAAATAATAGAGCTTTTTCCTTTTAGTTGGTGGGTGGAACTTTACGTGAGAAATTGGATGGGGTGATCTAAACTAAAGGAAAACTTTAAACAGTGGTTTACGACACTTATCTACATGCTATGCGTAGTGGGTTTCAATTGTTTTGTCTTAATCATTAGTCGTGGTGTTATATAAGGAGCACCATTTCATGCACATAATAGCAACTAACCCTGCCAACCCTTTTTAACAAATTTAGCAACGTTTCTGAAACCATGGAAGACATCTCTGTATCCAAAGTTGGCAACATGGTTAATAAGGCCAAGCCATATGTGTTAACTGTGGGCTTGCAATTTGGAATGGCAGGGACATACCTCTTCACCATGGCAAGTCTCAACCATGGAATGAGTCGTTTCGTCTTCATTGTGTATCGCAATGCCATTGCTGCATTGGCTCTTGCTCCCTTTGCCTTGATATTTGAAAGGTGCTACTTTCTACTCTCTTCATTTTTATGTTCTTCAATGTCTTCTAAATGTGGAGTTACCTAGTTTAACTAACAATTTCATTATTGTATTTTTTCAGGAAAGTTAGGCCAAAGATGACATGGACTGTCTTCGCACAGATACTAGTACTCGGCTTTCTTGAGTAATTACCCTAAACTTTTCTTCTGTTAGTGTACTCATAACATGCAACATGTTGGACAAAACATGGGTTTTTATTATGTTGTTGTTGTGTATTTTTATTTGATATGTATTGAATTGAAACAAATAAAAGGAAAACTATTTTGAAACTGGATAAGTTATTTTTGTCATGTATAATTTTATTTTGTACCTATTTGCTTAATTGACATCACCACCTCAACTTCAGGTAACACTCATAACTCATTTTTCTGAAAAATATAATAATAATGATTGATATTGAGTATATTAAGAGCAGTTGAAGGTTTTTGTGCATGATGATAACTTGTTCCATATGTTTTATGTTGTAGGCCAGTGGTTGACCAAGGTTTCACTTTCTTGGGGATGCAATACACTTCTGCTTCCTTTGCATCCGCGGTTATGAATGCCGTACCCTCTGTAACCTTTGTTCTTGCACTAATTCTGAGATTAGAGCGGGTAAAAATGAATGAACTACGTAGTCAAGCGAAAGTGGTAGGAACCATGGTCACATTTGCTGGGGCTTTGTTAATGACACTATACAAAGGCCCTCAATTTGACCTATTTCATCACTCAAACACAACTCACCAACAACCTGGAACCCACTCCTCTCAGAATAATCACTCACACTGGGTCTCAGGAACTCTCTTCATTTGCCTCGGTTGCTTTGCTTGGTCTTCCTTCTACATATTGCAGGTAAAACTTCATTAACACTAAATAATATGGATACAACGTAAACAAACTGTTATTCATCTAATCATAAACTATTATGCATTGCTTTTTATATAATGTGTTAATAATGTGAATATTTATGTTTTGCTCTAATGAAAAGAAAATGTAATTGTGCAGTCCATAACGGTGAAAAGGTACCCTGCGGAACTGTCACTGGCATCGTTGATATGCTTGTCAGGTGCATTGCAAAGCGCTGTGGTTGCTCTGATTGCAGATCACAACCCTCGTGCATGGGCTATCGGTTTCGACTACACCCTCTATGGCCCTCTATACACTGTTAGTTCACCATTTCTATTTTTCTTTAATTTTTCACATCAACTTTATATATTACACTAAAAAAAATCATCAAATAGAAACCAATTTTTTAGAATAAAATAATTAGTTACAATAGTAACTAAACTAGAAACCATTTTAAAAATTAAAATAAAATTGGATTTTAAATTAATTTATATTATTATTAAATAGTTTCTAAATTGATATCTAATTAGCAACAAAGTTTTAACTACCAGTTATTTAGTTTTTAAATTTGGTAGCAAAAACTTTGGTTGCTAATTAGATAACAATTTAGAAATTATTTAACAATAATAAAAACTAATTTAGAAATCAAAAATTTATTTAATCCTTAAAATAGTATCTACTTTAGTCACTATAGCAACTAATTATTTTTTTTTCTAAAATTAATTTTTATTTCATAATTTTGTTATACTAGCTTATTATATTTAACCCACTTTTAAATACTGTTATTCTAAAACCAACTTTTTTCTTACAATACGTTAAGTATTGGACTTGTTGAAATTCTGCCATTTTTAATTTAATGACTTTTTAATAAATATTTTTAAGAAATAATTGTTTTACACAGTTTTAAATGTAATTGAGACCCTTTTTCTTTTGTTTTTTTTGTTTGAAAGGTTGCATTTACAGGTAACCACGTAAAGTATTCTTTATAAAAGAAACTAGTCATACATCCTGATAAACACGTTTCCAATATTAATAAATTATTATTATTTCAAAATAATATTAATAAATATATAGGTACATGTCATAACAATTATTTTATTATTATACAAATTGCAGGGAATAATGAGTTCAGGAATAGCATATTATATACAAGGGTTGGTAATGCAAAGTAGAGGTCCAGTATTTGTGACATCCTTCAATCCTCTTTGCATGATCATTGTTACTGCTTTGGGCTCCCTTCTTCTTGGAGAACACCTCTACCTGGGAAGGTATCTTCTATTTTTTGCTTTGGCCCTGGCTCATACTTTTCTTTTGTTCCATGCATTCTTTAATCCAATTTTATTAGATACTGCATTTCAACAAAGCACTTTCAATGTTTATTTTCCCAAAAAATAATTATTTTTTACAACATCCTCCAAAAGCTTAACCATACCCACATCAATTCAAGTGTTTTATCCTTTCACTCAAATTTTGTGTCTCCATTTTTCTGTTTCTCTTTTATCACAAAGTAATTGTCCCCTTCAGAAGAAAAGAAAAAAAAAAGATTAAGTAATGGTCAATGGTACTTCTATTATAGAACTCTATCATCTTTCTATCTCATTTTTTATCCACTGCGGAAGGTTATCAACAATAATATATATACTTGTGTTATTTCTTTATTTTGCATGAAAATGTTTTCTAAGAAAAACATTTTAATTATAATTTTTTAATAAAAAAAATAGTACTAAATCATGTGGTCTTATATAATGAAAAAATAAATTATAATGTTTACACATTTCTATATATGAATTTATGTAAATTTAAATCCGTTTTTAAGTTTATGTAAGATGAGAAACCAATATTTAGAAACCAAAATAATTAGTTGCAATAGTAACTAAATTGGATACCATTTTATAAACTAAACAAAAAAATTGGTTTTTAAATTAGTTTCTATTATTGTTAAATAGTTTCTAAATTGGTATCTAATTAGCAACCAAGGTTTTAACTACCAAATATTTAGTTTCTAAATTTGGTCTCTAAAACCTTGGTTGCTAATTAGATACCAATTTTGAAACTATTTAACAATAATATAAACTAATTTAGAAATCAATTTTTTGTTTAGTTTCTAAAATGGTCTCTAATTTAGTTACTATTGCAACTAATTATTTTGGTTTCTAAAAATTGGTTTCTATTTTATGATTTTCTTGTAGTGTTTGATATTATTGTTTTTTATCTTTAAAAATATATGAATTTTAGTTTTAATTATTGCAAATTATTTTTTCGTTTTTCATCCTTCCAAAATTTAAAATATTAGTCCTAACATCAGTTTTACTTATTCACATTATATTAGAAGTTTTTTTTTTTAACAAACAAACAGCGTCACATAATATAAAAGATAAGATAATTACTTTTAATTCTAAAGAGGCTAAGAAGAATTATAAAGAGTAAAATAAACATTTATATTGGCTAAAAAGATATTTAATTGATTAATTTTGTGAACATTGATTTCAGCATCATTGGAGGCATCATTATCGCAGTGGGTCTTTACTCTGTGGTGTGGGGTAAAGGCAAGGATTATGGTGACACGTCATCATCAGTAGGAAGAACAGCAGCAAGAACAAAAGAAACAGAAACAATGCAGCTCCCAGTTACCTCACCAAATAACAAATGACAGAGAAGCTAGTTCCATGGTTCGACTTATGTTAGCAGAAGTGAGCAGTGATTGAGTAATATGCAAGTCATATAGTGATTTGTGGTGCTTGTGTGGGCACTATATTTAGCCATGTTAAGTTGAAAGAAACACCACTTTCTTTAAGTTTCATATACTAATTGTTACAAATGTTTTGCTATCACCAAAAGTTTCAATTCTACTCTCTTCTTTTTCTCTATTTCGATAAACAAGTTTTTTTAACTGTGTTAAATTAAGTTAACTTGTAAAACTTTTCCCATATCAAGATTTAATTGAATTATTCATGAATTTTTATTATTTTGGACATAAAAAGGTGAAATAAAGAAAAAGTGCTTGAATTTTTTTATAGGATTAAAAATTGTTATCTAATATAATATGATAGTAATTAAGATATTTTAGGAAATTAAGATTAAATAAAAAAATTAAGGACCAGAATTACAGTTTGAGAAACTAATTAAAATTGTGAATTTTGTAAAATATTGAGAGTAAAATTGGAATAAATGTATTTTACTCAAAAGATGATTTTTAATTTGTAAATGAATCAATTGTCTTAAAAGTCTTTACCAATAATTTTATGCAATGATATGTGGTTGTAGCATGTCTTAAGGAGAAAGTTAGATTTGTGGGTCTCCTTTATGGCATTTTGCTACGTAAAACATTTATCCATAATTACGAAAATTAAATCTTATTTCTTTTTTCCCAACTAGTTCTGATCTGATCCATTATAAAGGATTATGGAATGCTATATCTGATTTCCATTTGCAAGACAGAGATCAAGAAAAACGCAATAATGCATCAACAATTGTTTTATTCCAACCTTCCCAAAGTTAAAAAAGGAACCACGTCATTGAATTGTCGCATCCACATTCTCCTTATGCATCACTTCAAATAAAAATACTATAAATTTTAAACGATAAAAGGGCAATAATATATATAGAGGATTGTTTTAATAACTTATAATCAACAATTTGTCAAGTCTATCATACACTATTGCAACCTTCTCAATGTTTCGTAATTGATCTGAGTTTTATTCAAAACCTTGCTTTAACAGTGTATATGTGAAAACTTTTTCCTTTTCTTTGGTCTAGTTCAACTCCTACTGCATAATTACTTTGAATCACACATTAATTCGAAAACCATTATTTTCTTTTTGAATGGAGCATAAGTCAGTTCCTTGTACCATAAATAGAAACCACGATGGTTATTGTTATCACCGGTTGACTTTCTTACCGGTTGACTCTGGTGATAAGCTCTAGTTCGGTCTGTTTTCTCTAAAATTTGTTCTACGTCTTGTTGCACTGAAATGTGGCTCCATTGAAATAGAGAGGGTTCTACCTGGTGATCACACTCTGACGATCAAGTCAATAAGAGCTTACTAAAATTAAAGAAGTATTCAATTTCAGTCTCAAAATTCACGTACCTTTACTTGGGGTCTCAACCCTTCGCGCTTTCCACACTCTCATTGCACCTATTTCACAAACCCAAAAAACTTCATCGTCTTCAATCGCTTTCTAAAAGGTGGTACTTCCTTTCAAACAACTCATTACTCTGCATTTGCATCACTATCTGATTAGAGCTTTCGTGATGATCATATTGCCTGAGTTGGGATTGCTCTGGATTTACCCATTCCTTCCCATGTTAATCGCTATATCTGCTAGTTAGACTGCTTGCATCTAGGACATATCTTCATTTCTGACTGTGACTTGTTTGCTTTGCCTAGTCTGAATCTTTTTTGTATTTTTCTTGTGTTTAAATTTTTAGATGGACTACAAAACCCTATACCCTTGGGCACCTCAGACTATACCAACCATGAACTCATTGTAATCCTTAGGAAAAGCAAGTGTCACTTTAGTAGGGAGGACGATAGATTGAGAATAGTTTCTTGTAGGAAGGATGAACCGGTTTGTTGCGATGAATCCTCGGACCAAGAGGGTCCTTCCTTTATGTTTCTTTTATGCCACAATTTTCAAAAAAGTTCTTTTACACCTTCCCCTTTCCATTTTTGAAAAAGAATTGTTGACTAAGCTGAACGTAGCTCCTGCCCAGCTACACCTAAATAGCTCGGCATTCATCCGTGTCTTTTTAATTCTTTGCTCCCAACTCGGCATTTCGCCGACTATGTAGGTCTTCCTTCACTTCTTCGAGGCCAAACGCCTAGGCCACCAACTTTGGGTGTCTTTCAATGGCGTATCCGGAAGAGCCTTGCTCACACTCTTCCAATCTTCTTACAAAAATTTCAAAGGCAAATTTCTTAAATTTCGTTGCAACAAGAGGTATCCAACCCTTTTGGATGGGTTCTCCTTGTATTGGACCAAAAAACCAAGTTTCGAAGGTGCTCGAAGCCTGAAAGATGTGCCACCTCTAGATCAAGAAGTCTGCAAATTTCTCACAAACCTTAACATGGTCTTTGACACCGTCATCCTCCTAAACAAAGAGTTTTCCCCCAAAGTTTTGAGCTAAAGTGTGATGCCTCGAGAGTAGGAATAAGTGATGTTATTGCAGGGTGGGCACCTAATTGCTTATTTTAGTGAAAAATTACATCCCTCAATTACCCCACCTATGATAAAAAGCTCTATGCAAGTGTGAGGGTCCTGCAGACTTGGGAACACTATCCAGTTTCTAAATTATTTGTTGTACATAGTGATCACGAGTCTTTAAAATATCTTAAAGGTTAGCATAAGTTTTAAAAATTCCATGCAAAGTGGATGGAATTTCTAGACCATTCCTTTATGTTATCAAATACAAAAAGGCAAACATTGTGACATATTCTCTATCTCGGAGACATGCCTTATTTTCTAAACTTGAAGCCCAAATTCTTGGATTTGAAAACATACCTAAGCTTTATGAGTGATCCTGCCTGTTGACCAGAACGTTGGAACTTGCCTCGTCAAACTTGGATCGACGTGTGCACCGCTTCAACCTCCGTCCTTCGTCACGATCCAACTCAAGAACCTGCAAAAGAACAGAGCGG
>Ga0123342_1001758_pt1 | contig 36575 bp, 20 predicted proteins | sample Turbeawhitnodule_FD_89960 | JGI IMG/M metagenome (GOLD analysis project Ga0123342, IMG submission 89960) | Root nodule microbial communities of legume samples collected from Mexico - Turtle bean Mexico white nodule | ecosystem: Host-associated > Plants > Roots > Nodule | place: Mexico: Nepantla... | reverse complement strand
TTTTTATATATTATAATTTTTATTTTAAGAGAAATATAAATATATATTTTTTTTTATATATAAATAAAAAAAAAAAAAAATATATAATATATTTTTTTTTTATATATATATATATATATATATATATATATATATATATATATATTCAATAACATTACATTTCATGTCTTTATTTTAGTTTATTTTTAAACATAAACTAAATTATACTATTAGAACTCTCAAAGTTAAAATTCTTACATTAACAACATTTTCCTTTGAGTCAAAGAAAAGGAGAAAAAAAGAGTTGAATCATCTATTATATACTATTATCAATAATCTCTTTAAACTAGCTTGATACACTAATTAATACTTCCTTATTATCAACAACTCATTTATCAAGTCTTATTTTTTTTATAGAAAATTTAGAGAATAAAAATTTCAAATAAAGTAAAAATAAATATTATATTTATTTATAAGAATAAGTTTTTTTATTCATTATAAAATTATATTTTTAATTTTTTTTTAGACAAGTACATGGTTCAAATAAAAAAGAGAGTAAATGTAAAGTTTTTTTTTATCAACAAATGTAATGTGATTACTATCTTTGCTAATAAGTCATCTTTTTTTTTTGGTTTGTGTAAGGTCTCTTGAAGAATTTAGGGACTATGTATTGAGTGGTTGATGATTTCTTCAGTATTATATTGTGATTCACAAATGCACTTTAAAATGTTTAAACCTATAAGTTTGAAACATGTTATTGTTAGGTGCTCGGGTATTTAAGTAGGTGTTATAGGTGAAATTTGGAATCATAGAAATAGAGTGGTTTTTAAGAACGAGTGTGTTGATCTAGTTGAGATTTTTACTATGGTACAAAATAAAATTTGGTCTTGGATTACAGTAAAGAAAATATTGGTTGATTTCTCTTACTCGGATTTGAGTTTGGAACCCCTTTGTTGTATGAAATATTTGAGAGGTTGATGTTTGGTGATTTATGTTTAACGTTTTGTCTAGGTTTGGAAGTTGTGATGTATTTTGTGCAGGTTTTCTTAGCTTTTGTTTCTTCCTGGTAGGGTCAGTTTGATGATTTTGGTATTGGGTTACGGTAAAGGAAAGATTGGTTGATTTATTCTACTTAGATTGGTGTTTGGAACCTTTATGTTATATGAGATATTTGAGAGACTGATATTTGGTGATTTTTGTTTAACGATTTGTCCAGATTTGGAATACATGGTGTGTTTTGTGCAGGTTTTTTTGGCTTTTATATTCTCATCGCAGAGTCAATTTGATGGATTTGGTGCTTAAGTGTTTGATTTATTTCTGTTTGTTGGCAAATACTGAGTTTAGTTGTTGGACGTTTGTGTCTTGTCTTGAGAATGTGTTCATTTGAAGGGTTGATGTAATTGTATATTGATGTGCTCTTGTATCTTGTTATGATATCTTAATATGATGTGTTGTAATGTCTGTTGGATCTCCAGTTAGTTGGTTGATCTTGTGTTAAGATTATTTGTATAAGGGTTGAGACACTCCTAAAATGTCTCATTTTATTACCTTTGTTTTTTTTTTTTTTATATTTTAGATAAATTCATTTTTTTTTTCAGAAAATATACTTCGATAGAATTATGTTCAACACATGATCAAATACTTAATACCATGTTATGAAAGGATTCGACATGAATTATTTGATTATTTGTATTTTACATCATGAACCCTTGATATTTAATATAAAGCTCTCCTTTAGTCAACGCCATTCTTGGTCTTTAGGTTATCATAACAAAGCACTTTTTTTTTTTCAGTTCTTCTCTCTTTCCTTTTTTTGAGATACCAAACATTAACATGTCTCTCACTTATTTTGGTGCACTGCTCCTACCCACATCCCATTTCTTCATGCCGTTTTTGGTTCTGGATTCAGCTGAACCCAATTTCTTCACTATGAAAATTATACAAAAAATAATTGGCTACACATTATTCAAATTTTAAACTATTTTACTAAACAGATCATCTTCATCATCCACGGAAATAGTTTTCAACTGTTCATATTCATATTGAAATGAGAAAGACAAGGTTTCACGTTTCAAGTTAAAACTACGGATGAATTATGGTAATTAGGTCATTCATGAATAAATATTTATTTCGTTTCTGATAATAATTTTATTTTAATTATGGAATAAATTATGCTACAAGATAGAGTACTTATGCATATGCTAATTAATAATTATTTTTCATAATAAATAATATAACATATCGCTGTTTTATTTATATTTGTATTATTTTTTTAATAAAATTACATATTTTATTATGTATTATACATATATGTATATAAAATTAGAGTATTGGTATCTTCACACTAAAAATAATAACTGCGAAATATTTTAAAAATAATTTTCAAATTTATATTATAAAATATGAAGCAAAATATGTTTTTTTTATAATTATTTAAATATAAATATATGCAAAATGAATTTGCTATTAGTTGATTCCTTATTAAAAAATTTAACACAATACTAATATATAATTAACCAAACACAGAAAAATGTCTCTTCAAAATGTAAATTTTATTCATCAAGAATGTTATCATGATCATTACAATTATCATCAACAATAAAAATAAAAGAAAATTCTAAAACACTTCCACGGATTCTCCTTAGTTTAATGCGTGTGTTGATCGCAGCAATAACTGTATGCATGTGTTAGCTGCTGCAGCAACAGAAACAATATGCGTTAAAAATAAAAATAAGAACAATAGCAGTAGGATGTGCCTTAAAAAAACAAGTAGAATTAGAGACACCATTAATGGTGTGCATTAACAACAGTAATGGTGTGTTTTAATAACACTATTTGTATACATTAAGAATATAGACACACACATTAAAAAGAATAATTTATTTTTTACTATATCCAAGCTATATAATAATCTTATTTAAGATATCACATGATTTCCTTTTAAAATAAAATCCTAATACACTCAAATGTATCTATAATAATTTACTATATCAAAATAAAAAAATAAGGTATATTTCATACCTAGTAAAATAAAATTCTAGTGCACTCAAATATATCTATAATGATTTACTATATAAAAACAAAAAATAAGATTTCACATTATAGTAAAATAAAATCCTAAGACACTCAACATATCGTATTTATAATTTACTATATCAAAGTTGAAATATGTTTATTTTATTCAAGGACAACCATATAAACATATTGTCAAAATATCTCTTCTACTTAAAAAAAAGTAACAATATTTTATTTTCTCTAAATCAAACCATAATTATGATTAAAATTAATGATGATGATAAAAGATATTCTCTTATATTTCACATCAATAAAAAAAAGACTCATCACATGCTTTCAAATTATTTTTCTCCTTCAAAGAGTTTTTTTATTCTTTTTCTCTCATTCTAATAACAATATAAAGTAATTATAATAAAAATAATAAATAAGAGAAAGGATTTTTATTCTCCTCCATATATATATATATATTTTAATAATATTTTTTTTAATGTGATGACAAATTATTATTGTTATTTAAGGTGTTAGTTAGATGTGAAGTTGGATATTGATACCTAAACATCTAAACATGAAAGTTTTTATAAGAAAAAAAAATTCTATTCAACCTGCTGTTAAGAAAACTACAGTTTTATTAATATTTTTTTTTCTTAATCATTATTAATGAGTAATCATGATAATTTAAATTCTTTTTCAATTTACATTAGTAAAGCAAAACTGCTCATCTATCAACTTTATTCTTAGATCTATATTTTTTCTAATATATATTTACTTTTCATTTTTTAACTAAAAGTAACTTACTAATTAAAACAAAGGTTACAGAGAAATAATAAACTATATATTTATATAAATTTAATTTACATAATTATACGTTTTATAAATAATGTATTCCTCAATCAAGATTAATTATTTTTACTATTTCATAAAGTTGCATTCCTGATAACGCGATATGTAATCAAACATTTAAAATTTAAATACATGTAGTTTAAATATTAGTTGATATTATAAACTAAAAAGTTTCAAAACCATATAATAATTTTTCTGTGTAGAAGTTTATTACTTACTTTTTCCAGATAAAATTTAAGTGTATCACCTTAAATTCTTTCGACATTATTTAATTAAAATTATATTATTACCTTAAATACAACTCCAATTTAAATCATGAAATTTTAAAAATTCACGAAGCAATCTTTTTCCAAATGAAAACCTTCCCATTTTAAAATTAAGTGAATATATCAAATATAGAAGGTTTATTATTGTCAGTGTTTTTTCTACACATTGAAGTTTATTATGGCCTACTTTTGACATTATTCAATTAAAAATTAAAGTGTCACATGAAATATCTTGCTACAGAACAGATTTTCTTTTTATTGTACTTATTCTCGGTTTGTTTTTCTTTTTTTATTTTCTCATATCTTCGATTTTTTGGATATAGGTATTTTTAATTATACTTTCATCCTTAAGTTAGTTTGAATTCGAATAAAAAGTATAAATTTAAATCAGAATTTTATTACATTTTCATCTAAAAATATTCACTTATTTATAATGATTGTGTTGGAATAATGCTATATTTATGATGTTTGGTAATAATATTTTTAAGTCTTTTACGCAGTTTAGGAAGACGACACGATACGGAATACGGTCTTGGTTTTCGAAATTTGAAAGTGAAAAATACAACTCATTTTTTAATTAAGAAAATTTTAAAAATAATAAATTTATTTATTTTCAAATGAAAACTTTTCCATTTTAAAATTAAACTCGTAATCAAATAAGGAAGGTTTATTATTGTGAGTGCGTTTTCTACACAAAATCTAACTGTCACTAATAAATTTAATATTTTTTAAGAATTTAGATCAATAAATAAATAAATAACCTAAAAGAAGTGTCGGTGAAGAATATCCACAAAACCGAGTACAACTGTGTCTAAAGTAGCATTAGGTAACAAAAACGTGTAAAAAGACATATCCACAGAACAACGTTTGAAGAGAAAATAAAAATTACGGTACTAATTCATATTTTATTATTCTAATTTCTTTAATGTACGCGTCACTTTTTCTTATTTTTTTTGTTTCTATCTTCTTTGCTCGCGTGTCGTCATCATCATTATCATCTTTTTTACCCATGTTTAAGAAGTGTGGAACAACTAACATATTAAAAATAAAATCTATTTAAAATTTCATTAAAACTAACGCGCTTGAGATGAAGTATGAAAATTCTTATTATTCTAGAAGTTAGAAAAAGTAAAAATGGAATTTTCCATAAAATTTCTTTAACAAAATAAAATAAAACAAAACATTTTGACACGATCATTTTAACTCAAACTGGGTTCTGTCAACAGTAACACAACAGACACTTATTTTAAAAGCACGTTTTGGAGACAAAGTTTGACGAAAACGAAATCCGTTTGAAAAAGGTTTAGAAAAGGGATTAGATAATAATAAAAACAAGAAAAGAAAAATGTGAGGAAGAGGGTGAAACACAGAGTTGCCAACTGTCGGCGCGGTTCTGCGTTGGTCCTTCCTTCCTAGTATTTTCGCTCTGTACTATAAATGTGCAGTTTTTTTTGAAGCATCACATGGAAATGGCTCTGGCAATGAAAAGAAAGAGAAAGATTTTAAATTTTAATTGAAATCTTTAAATTGTAGTGAGTGAGGTTGTTTCCCTGTAATGTTGTGAACTCCATTTCTCATGCTTTTTGTCCCTCATTGGATCTCGTCTTCTTTCTCTTTCCCTCAAGCAAGGTATTCCCTTTTCCACAAAGCTTGCCTTCTACTTTCAAAAGCTTAACTTTATGTCTTTCTCCAGTTTTCCTTCCTTTGGGTCCCCAGTTATATTCTTTTCTTCATTTTTCTTTGGCTTACTGCTTAGAACTATTTTTTTTTTTGTTTTTAACTGATTGAATTATTTTTCTTGTTATGATGCAGGGTTAGTCCATTCCTGGGTTTACTTTTTTTTTATCCTTTTGGTGATATTTTATGTTATGAGGTGATTTTGTGTTGTGGATTGAGTTGGGGGAAACAGTTCAGCGGACATTTGTCCTAATTTTGTAGGGTAGGGTATCAGGCAGGGAGAAGAGTCAGATTAGTTTTGTGATTTTGGGTTTGGGATGGATCATAAGAGTGTCAAGGATGATTATGCTGAAATTGATCTTGAAAGTGGGTTGGCAGTGGTTGAAGATGACTCAAAGAATGGTTCTTCTCCAGGTAGCACAAAACAAGGAAAGATTTTGTTTACTAAGATTTCTTGTATAAAAGGTGAGGATAGGTATAGCGGATTCTGCAATGAGTCAAAGTTAACAGTAGTTTCAATGGACATGGTGAAAGTGACTAGCAAGTTGTACTCAGTAGAATGTGTGGAGAATGATACCCCAGAAAAGGAGAAACGTAAAAAGTCCAGTAATAAGAAGGCTCCCAAACCTCCAAGAGCTCCACGGGCTCCATCAATGGATGCAGCTGACCATAAGCTAATCAGGGAGATCACTGAACTTGCCATGTTAAAGCGCGCGAGGATTGAGCGAATGAAAGCTTTGAAGAAGATGAAGGCTGCTAAGGCATCATCATCTTCCAGTAGCAGCATGTTTGCTATGGTTTTCACTGTTATCTTCTGTATTGTGATATTACTCCAAGGTAATGGTTCTAACCGAAGTAGTTCTTACCTTGCATATCACATTTTTTCCCTACTCTTCTGCACTATAACATGATTGGGGTTTAAGTTTAACTTTGAGTTATCACTTAGCAAATTATCAATGATTAAAGTGTTGCTAACTGTTGAATTGGGTATTGTTTTGCCTTTTTCTGTTACCTTTGGATTCTGCCATTTCAATACCACCTCTGTCTATTGGTTTTATTTTCTAAGTTTGACCATTTCAAATTCGTGATTATTGTTACTTCAGTATTATATTTGGAGAATTCATGAAAAACCGTTTTGCAAAACTCTAACGCTGAATGGAATTCTGTTCAACATTTATAAAGGGGAGATAATTGAAGTTAAAATTGTTGAGTATTCTCCTATGAAATACCCACCTAGTTTATTTTTTCATTATCTGTTTGAATGTCCAGCTATGGGATAATTTTACTATTAATAGGAAAAAGGAAAGAAGGAAAACAGATATGATTTTATTTTAAAACACATTCCTGTCAAACAATGAGCTTAGTCATGTACACTCACACAGTTGGTTTGATTCAATACTTAATATTTGAAGTAATGGTCCCAACTAATTCTATTGAGACATGTTAATCAAAGTTTTCAAGATTTTTTGGTTTCTTTCCTTTATTATGACTGTTCACTCAGTTGTGGTGATGTGTAATCATACTAAATATTTTCCCTTTACGAGTTTGACTCCTCGAGGTTCAACCGGGTTATGCAGATCTAAATAAATAAATAAATTATTTTTCTCCAACTAGAAACTAAGAACCTTTTTCCATTCCCTGTATGCATTTGCTCCCCATTTGTCAGATATGTGTTCAGAGTACTTTGCGAAGGGCTTGTAGTTTGTAAAACTATTTGCAGTTGGAACAGTAATAAATCACCCAATTTTTTAGTATAAACTTTGGTAGCATATACAGACTTGAAATGCTGAGAGGGCTGGAATTGCTGTCATATGATTGTGTTTGATATGTATTTGAGAATACTGCAATTGTCTTTTATTTGTACTCTTCAAGTTTCCCTTATATTATTAACCAATCATCAAATGTTTTTGGTATGGAGTTAACTTCAGTGTAAGATGAGAATCAAATTCATGAGAAAACAATGCTCTCTCTGAGGTCTTAATTTTTCATATGTTCTCTTTTACAGGCATGTCGTCTGGAAAAAGTTCAGTTGCAACATTCCAGGGATCTCCGGTACCCGCAGGAGTAACAGAGGGTGGTCTTATTGATGTTCAACACCAACTCAATCCATCTTCAAGTGATCCAAATGCACCTGGTTTTCAGTACCACAAGTAAGTTGAGATGCACACTTTTTTTTCTTTCCTGACTTCATTCATAAAGAATGCAACACCGGTGAGGCAACCTTGTAATATAATCATGTTACTTGATTGTTCCTTGCAGAATTGTACAGCAGTTCACTGGTTCAGATTTGCCTGCCAAAACATTGAGAAGAGTTGCTGGTTAATTAATGCCAGTGTAGGGACACCAAGAACGTCATTGTCATATGGTATATTGTACCCATGTGCTTCTCACCAAAGATTTTTTTTTCTTGTCTTTTCAAAATGTATTTGACAACACTATCATGAGACTGAATGTGATGGGCAATTTTTCCCTGTATGTATAGTATCAGTGAATGGGTAGTGGGGTGAGTGAAATTGCTTAATGGTGTTGCTGGATGTTACCTCCTCAGCAACTGCTTGTTGCATGCACGTTCAAATTCAGAGTTGGAGGAGATTTTGCTTTTCAAGCTTCACGCCATATGCAATCATATCCTGTCTTTTCATCATTTTCCAATTGTTATGTGAGGGAGAAAGTGAAGCCTTTCATATGGTTTTGTTGAGTTTAGTTGCTCTCGTACTCTTGCAGATTTTTAGCTAACTCACTAATCAAATCATCCAAACAAAGATCAGAGTATGGTAATACCCTTGCAGTTTGAAAGATAGCTGGTTGCAAAAACACCAAACTCCGACGTAAAATTCAGAAACCCAAGTAAAATAAATACCAAGATTCAGAAACAACACGTAAAAAGTTATTATTCTTTATTTGTTGTTACTCCTCCAAACATACTGAATGTAAACTTTGATATCACATTGAATAACATGGTGTAGGGTAAATGAAGCTGGCAAGAAAGTGGTGATAGAAAAGGAAAAGAAACAGTGCAATGGAAAAATAATTTTCAGAGATGCAAGTGTACTATAGGCAAATTAATATATATATATATAAGGAATTTTTTAATAAATTATTATGTTTTAACTATTAAGAAAAGTAGTGCAATTTTTAATTATTTTGTGTGGGGAAAATGTTTTTGAATTATAAAAATAAAATACTTTATGCATTTACTGTTTTTTTACAGTATCATCTAATCATAAATTTGATGACTTCTACAACAAATAGTTTGTTGGCTCCATCTCTTTCAACCATGAAAAAACAATGCATAAATTTACACTTCAAGATAGTTGGCTCTTGCAAGCTTGAGCTGAGATTGAAGCCATTATCATGCCAGTTTGTACTCTGCCTACTATTGTGCATGTTGAGGAGTAACTAGGCATGTGATTTCACATGTCACTGCTTCTCTCTATCTTGATTGATCCGACAAACAAATTTAAGAAAAAGTTGACAAAACAATCTTCATCATAAAGGAAGTGGACACCTGCAACAGTTTCCATTCCATAACTAAAGAGAGTTTGCATGAGTGAAACAATTCAATAGTATTTGCTGGTCCTAACTGAATTTCCTACCAAATGGTATGGTACCAACACCATGATAATTGATAAAAGGCTACCTGGCACTGAAGAAAACCAAAACTACTACCACTATTACTTAGTCTATGGTAAAATCCAAGACAACATATTCCCAGTCCTAGGTGCTCTAGGTTGTCTAATTTAACTCAATGGGAGTTAGTAAGAAGTAACCATTCACTTTATTTGATTTGTTGCAGGTTTTTTTAACCCTGTTTAGAGGTTGTGGTGAAATAGCTTATGTGCATGTTTGGTAAGAAGTATCTTTAAAAATCTAATAATATTTTAAATTGCTTTTTCAAAAGGTGGATTAAAAACGTATATATTACAATGTAATAATCAATTATGATTTAAAGGGACCAGGCTACTAAAAGTGAGACCAGCAAGTTGTAAGAAAAGTAAGATTTATAAAGAACATATTTTGAGTGCACAGAATAACATTATACCACTTTGTACAAACTCCAGCATCTAAAGCATTTATTCATGGAATAAGAATAAAAGCCCTAATAATTACTAAAGGCTACAAGAGATGATGGTGGAAAGGAGAGAAGAAAAAAATCAACCATTTAATAGTAGTTTAACTATGGCCGAGGCCACATCCACTAGCTTCTGCATAATGTCATTTCTATCACTTAATGGTGACTGAGATGAGGCAGAAAATTTCTTGTCGCAAGCATTTACTTCCTTCTGAGCATCAACTATGCAGTAACTGGCAAACCCAAATCGACCTTGGCTTATGGCATCAGCTGCTTGTGGGAGAATGTACTTGACAACTGGGATGTATGACTCTGCGCAGAAAGCCAGTTGTTGCTCCAATTGTTCATCTGAGGTTTGCTTGATCAACTCTTCAATGTAACTGAGTGTGTCAGTGGCATTTGCCTGAATGTCATTCACCATTATGAGGGCCATACCCTTTGGATCAGTTTTGGGGGCTAAGGGATTTGAGTGTAAGATGGAGCTGCAGAGGTCATAAAAGGGAGTCTTTCGGCATATTTGGTCCACCAAATCACCATCACCATCACCGTCACCCTCCCCATCCGAGGAATGACTTGGTGTGAGAAGAATACAGGATAGAAGAAGAATATGGAGCAGAAAAAAAGACACAGAGAGTGAGCTCCTCCTCATTTTCTTTGGTAGGGGAATAAATCACCAACCTTTTTTTTTGGCTGCTATTTAAAGTTAGGCTGCTCCTTGGCAAGTTAAAAAATTGAGATTTGTTTGCATCCAATTGAAAAAAAAGAAAACAATTATTTTATGCGACTTGAGTATCCCATGAAAGTAATTAGTCATTTCCGACATGACAGATTAAAAAACGAATCTTTTCTAACAAAAATTCAGAAAATACATTTGTTCTTCTTTCAGATTCATGGTCCACATCTGCTTATGAACACCTACGTTATTAGTCAGACAATTAAATCAGTAATAAAAAAGCTATGGGGTCAGTATCAACCATCAACATTCATACAGGTAAAAACACACACCAAATACACACAAGTTAAGGAAAAAAACACCAACATTTAATAGTAAATAGTATTTTAAACATGATTGTCTGTGTGAAAGAGAATTTACAAAAGAAACCAATAAAGCAAAATTGATGAGTCTTTTTCACATATACAATAATTGGTCACAGGTGTGTTGTTTGCTTTTTGTAACCATGGGCTAGCAGTGCTCTTGCAATTGCGTCTACACCATGATTTTAAGGATAAATCCTTCCTTGTATCACGGATATCTTGTTTTCAGCTGGCTTTTGGTGCCAACAGGTCCACAGCTTCTTCTGCTGTGTTCACGCTCTTCTGTAGGCTGTAAAAGATGACAAATTAGAGATCTTTCGAGATGATGTCGGCTTCAATTCAATAAACCTTTTCCTGGGAATTATAGAACCAGGGGTCAAGGACATTACTGAGATTTCCTTCATTAAAGACAAGATCTTGATGATTGCATGTGTTTGAGCTTTCTTTGTTTTTTTATCAATCATCCCTTCAAAAAAACACACACTAACTAACACCAAACATTTAGCTTCAGTTTAAGGAGTCATACTAATCCACTTTTGTCTTGTTAGTAATGACAAGCATAGCAATTATAGTTTAACAACACCCTCTATTTCCATTCAACAATTTTCAATTGCTTTCAATTGCTTCAACATTTTCTCAATTTAGTAAAGGACTTCTAGGAATTCTTTATGAGTATCTAGTACATTTTAAATCCCAAAACCATTATTTATATGAATTATTCAATATTATAGTGTAGTTTGTTTTTTTTTACTTCACATTCTGGCTTTCAGAGCCAATCAATTTTGCAACAGGTGTTCAGTTCTTGTGGTGGGGGATCACAAGAGGACAAAATAGGAATGGTTCTTGAGGTTTCAAACCAAGGAAGGTATCCAGAGGGTACCCTACATGGAAATTGAACCAAACATCTCTAAACTGAATGAGGTCACACCACCCTAAATCTATGTTGAGCCACACAGAGAAAATGACCAACCTATATGTTAATTTATTTTTTTACCCAACCTTATCATTTCTAGCAGGTTCTGCAGAAAAAAAAAAAATCAATAAATGAATATTATGTTAGTAAAAAGTTATAACGTGATGATGGTGGATACTTTTTTTTTTAACCTTGTATTTATACATTGTACTCGCTCTCTTGTATTGAGATGTCACATTCATGAGACAATGGAATTATCTATATGTGATCATTTTTCTCCCTACAATCCTTGTTGGTGATTTATTGATAGGTAGAAGATTGAACTGCTTTTGGTGTTTTTTTTTTCTTTTCATAACAAATATTGAAATATCCCCTCCTGATCTATTTTTGGTTTAGATACTCCTAAATATTAAATACGTGGACATATATAAAGAACATTTTAATCTAAATTTACTTGTTACATGCATGAAGGATTACCACTCCTGAACTCAACTCTTAACCCAACTCTTAAATTGTATGATTTAACTTTAAGAGTTTAATACATTGTTAATGTTAATATTTTTAAATCATCAATTAATTTAAATTTTTTCTTAAATATAACAGTTAGAGTGGTTATTATAGAGTTAAATAGCTTTCTTCCCATGTTTGCTTGCTTTCGTTTGGACAATTGAAGTTTGAGGAAGTATGAAGGAATTTGAGTTATGAGCCGTAACTATTTTGGAGTAGATGAGTGGAAGAATCCTAGTGAAAGGTTATGTCAATTTACTAGTAAAGGTTATAGAGAAGGATAAGAAAAAGACAACTCTAGAGAGAGTTTAGGCAAACATTTTGTCTACAATTTGGCACCATAACATTTATATATTTCCAAGTTAAAAAATTACAAGAGAGGTGCACTCCTATATATAGAAGGTTTGTCTTAAAAACTCTTCAATGACAAGGTGACAAGTGTCATCACATTCCATGCTCATGATCCTCTCAAATGAGATGTTGACAAGTGTCTTCATCTCATTTGAGAGGTTGACAAATGCCACCTCTTAATTGGTGTGAATCCTCTTCATTGAGGAAGAATCATGTGAACCTTCATCATTCTCATGTCACACTCATGTTTCTCATGCCAAGTGACGAGTCACTTTACAATACACACTCACTCTATTACTATACACACTCATTCTTATATTAGCCCAAATACAATACTCAAAATTAAACTAAGGCCCAATACATGGTCCAAATAAAATGTCTTACTCTACTTTTTTACAAATTATTTAAATTAAAGTCTACCATAAAAAGATGTTTGACTTAGTCTTAGTGAAGCCAGGTCAGTCTCAATCTTCTGATAATCCTATGATCAAGACTCTAATATTCTTTCATGGTGCGGAGGTATTCTTGATTTGCTCTTTACATTCATTCCTCCTATATTTGTCCTTTTTATTGGACATACAAAAGATATACAAAAGTCTAATTAAGTTCATTTATGCTAATAAGTCTCTGAACAAAACTCTAAGAATTTATCCTCATTCTTACGTGGATTGCGGCTAGACGATTTTCATCAAACAATATCTATAATTAAAAGTACACTTCTATACTATTATTAAATTTAAATTAATTCTAACCTTAATCAGTACTTCAACATTGTTTATTTACCTATCTTCATATAAAGTCTAACAATTTTTTTAAATTATATTTAAGGGACCACACATTTATATATTTTTTTATATTAAAGACAAATTAATGTCACAAATATCACAAAAATTAAAAAGAAAGAAAATCAAGTTAACAAAATGAGATTTGTTTGCCACCAATTGAAATAAAAAGAAAAAAAAATTGTTGGACTCTTATAATTGGATGCATTTTAATTCATTTTATGCAGACTTGTGAGTATCACATGAAAGTGATTAGCCATGTCAGATTAAAAATTGAATCTTTTCTTAGAAAAAATGTCAGGAAATAGATCTCTCTTTTTTCAGATAGATTTGTTCTCTATACCTCCTTCAACCTGGTTACTCGATTATTAAACAGACAATTAAGCCAATAATCAATAGTCATGATTGACATGAACATATCAAATTCAAATAGATAAAAAACTTGTTAAAATAGTATAAATAAGTGGTAAAATTTATCTTGCTCCTTCAAGGAAAAAACATCTCAGACATAAAAAAAGATACAGATATACACAAGTTAAGAAAAAACACTAACATTTAATGCTAAATAGTATTTGAAACATGATTGTGTATGTGAGAGAGAATTCACAGAAGAAACCAATAAGACAAAATGCATGAGTCTTTTTCATATATACAATAATTGGTGAGAGGTGTGTTGTTTGCTTTTTGTAAGCATGGGCTAGCCGTGCTTTCCAATCAATCAATTTGGAGAAAAAAAATCATCTTTCATATACTTCTCTCCCCCCTGCTTTCATGCATTTCTCATATTAAAATGTCCACAACTTCATTCAGGATTAGAGAGCTCTTTCAAATAAGGACATGATAAACAAGGTATAACATATATTTATAACGTGATCAATATCATAATATATTAAACAAGCATAGCCTTGTTGTCATTGGTGAGTGTTGATTTGATATCCTAGAGAAGATGATCTTGCAAGAGGTGGCCAAAACAGATGCATCATCAGCGATCTTGGGTCCCCTTTCTGCAGAGCTGCAACTGCTTCTACCACATCAGCTTCAACAATTTCTCTGTATCTATCAGCAGCACACGAACCCTCAATGCTTCCTTTTGACAAGGTCCAAGGACTTCGGAAGTAGTTGATGGATTTTGTCCAGGCATTCATTACTTTCTTTGGTTTTGATTACGTTGATACACTACTGACTCGATTAACCACTTCTTATGCTTGACTTAGTCTTTAACAACTCCCTCTTAACACCTTCCCTTAAACTTTCTTTTTATCACTTTACATTCTGCTAGTAAGTTCCTATATATAGAAGAGCAGTGGTAGGCATTTATATCGAATCAAACTTCTATTGAGCATATAGTAACGTTTAGAATAATTACCATCCTTAAAATATAACCATGCAATTAGTACTATTATGTCTAGTGATGCTTAAGCTCACTCCAGCCTTTGCAACCACCCTGAATGATGCCTATGGTGGTGATCCTGGTTGTTCATTAGGGTCTGGCATATACCGCTACACTTGCCCAGAGGCTGAGGCCATCATCTTCTATTGGGTGGAGCAGGCAGTGGCTGAAGACTCAAGAATGGCAGCCTCACTGCTTAGGCTACATTTTCATGATTGCTTTGTCAATGCAAGAAATTTTTTTGCCTTCACACATTGAGTTTTGAAGATTCTAAACCTCATTTACAGTGTAATATTTTGTTGACATTTCAGGGTTGTGATGCTTCAGTCTTGCTGGATGACACACAGGACTTTGTTGGTGAGAAAACTGCAGGTCCAAATTTGAATTCTCTCAGAGGATTTGAAGTGATCGACAAAATCAAATCTGAGCTGGAACTAATCTGTCCACACACTGTCTCTTGTGCTGACATACTGGCAACTGCTGCAAGAGATTCGGTTCTTCTGGTTCGTCATTGCTGCATGCCCTCTTGTCCCCACCTCATGCCTTCTTGTTTAAATTACTCTTTTAATCTTATAGGCAACAAAAAATAAAAAGTTTTATAATTACATAATCAAATAAGTAATTTTTTTTCATGCTCAATTATTCAATTTTTGAGCATATTGAAGTTGAACTACTACGTTACAGTCAGGAGGTCCAATTTGGGAGATGCAAATGGGAAGGAAAGATAGCATTACTGGTAGCAAGGATGCAGCAAATAATAACATCCCAGGCCCAAACTCCACTGTTGATGTGCTGCTAGCCAAGTTCGAGAATGTAGGCCTTACACTTAAAGACATGGTTGCACTTTCAGGTTAATCAGCTTACAATATGCTATATTCACATGCTGTGACAATTCTTCTCTATCAATCACTGATATATAAGCAAGATTACCATTCTTTTCCCCATTTTCCACTTTTCAGGTGCGCACACAATTGGGAAAGCCCGCTGTACAACATTCAGCTCTCGATTACAGAGTAGTAGCGACTCAGAAAACATTGACTTCATCTCATCACTACAACAGTTGTGCTCGGGAGCAGATAATGGCAACATAGTTGCACATCTTGACTTGGCTACACCTGCTACCTTTGATAACCAATACTTCGTTAATCTTCTCTCTGGGGAGGGATTGCTCCCATCAGACCAGACTCTTGTGAATGGAAATGATCAGACACGAGAGCTTGTGGAAAACTATGTGGAGAACCCATTAGCTTTCTTTGAGGACTTCAAACATTCAATGTTGAAAATGGGAAGCTTGGGATCACCAAGTAATGGCCAGATTCGTAGGGACTGCCGAACTGTTAACTAGTCTTGGCTTTCTTTTTAACCAAAAATAATAATTCTAGTTCTAAAGATGATATTGCCCTATGTAAAAGCAATATGGTTGTTGCATACTAATTGATCATTAGAAGGGACGAACTATGTTACTGGTATGGGAGTAAATATTAATGATTACTTCCAAGCACTGTTTAAAGCCATTAATTGCTTCAGCTTCACATTTTGTCAGTTTTGTCACAGATATTAGCATGTGACAGAAAATATTTCAAATTAAAACAAAAGTAACAATGCTTTTTTCCAATAACTGCATGATTTTACTGGGAAACTATCACCCCTACCACCTAAGATATAAACAGTAAACTTAAATAGCAAGTTTGAAAAATAGGATATAAATAATAAAAAGAAAAGTTAAGGGTGTGAATAGGTGAATTAAAATGTCAGTTACTTCACTCAGGATAAAACTGTTTTTATCAAAATATCAAGGATCTGATTACCAAACAGTTGTTGAAAAGACTGAATAGCTTATACATTAGAAGAAAGAAGTACAAGAAAGAGAGACATATCAGGTATCAATGGTACACCTTTAAGCTCGGTCAATTATTTCCTAATAATTGATCAATGCAAATGAAAATCAGAAACAGAGAAAGCAGAGATAGTGAGAAACTATAGCTCCTGTTGAGTAGGTAACTAGAGCAATTGTCTAACTATAGCTCCTGTTGTGGCTGCAACATCATGCATGACATTGTTCTCATTAGTGAGTGGCGATTTCCCAGAGAAACCGCTCTCACAAGAGGTGGCTTCAATAGCAGCATCATTCGCACCATCTTCTGCGAACTTGGGGTCTCCTTTCTGCAGAGCAGCAATGGCTTGAGCCACGTCAGCTTCCAGAATTGCCTTGTATCTATCAGCACACGAAATCAGTGCTTCCTTTTGAGCTGGTTCAGGGCTTCCCTGAAGAAGTTGGTGGATCTTGTCCAAGGCATTATTTGCTTTGGTTTTGATTACGTTGACCATGATTAGAGCTAGCCCTGCGATATCTGCATCGGCGCTGCGAGGGTCAGATGAGAGGTATTGGATGCAAAGGTTGTGATGGGGTGTCTGCTTGCACGTTTCTTCTATCAGATTGCCCTTGTTTAGCAGAATCACTCTGCAGTTAGTCGCTGCTGGCACTGAAATTGTTGCCATAACAACAGTGTAAAAAATAAAAGATAGTGGCTTCATGGCTTAGAAAAGGAGAAGAAAAATTATGTTGGGATGGAACAATGTCTTCTCTTTTTGTAGTTATGAGGCTGTGCCGTGCACGGAAGTGATCACCGTTGTGGGTCGTCTTTGTCTTGCTTTAGGAACAGAGAACATGAAATTATTATAGTTATTCCTACCATTTTCTAGAAAAAAAATAGCACTTTCTAAAGTTGTGATTAAGGAGTAAATGATCTTAAGATTTGAGTAATTTGTAGATCGTTACGTGGCAGGCATTAGAATAGGAAGGAAGGTGGTGAGCGATTGTGGTAGCAACAAGAAGGCCTAAGTGAAAGGTTGATGAGGCGTGTTGTCTCTATAGAGTGACCAAATGTGATCCCTCCCTCCAATACATGCTATAATGAAGAGCCGTGTTTGGATGTTGGGTTTGATCATAATCTCCAACCACCCTTAAACAGCAACAATCACCACAAAAGGACAAGCCACCCCCACAGATTAATCTCCTTCACTCATCCTTATCACTTCTTCCTACCCCACCATTGCTAAAGAAGAATAAGACACGTATTAGTTAGGAGGGAAGGAAAAAAAGCATAGACAAGAATAATATACCACTTTTGCCTATCCTCAATTCCCAGTTATTCTAAAATCATCTACCTAGGCCTCTCTCTTTTTGTTAACATTCAAAGGAGAATATATTTCTTGCAGAAAAACGCAACTTTGTGTCATTCAGTAATAATGTTAAGGGATTGTACATCTCTTCGACTATAAGTAAAGATATATAATTGAATATAAATATGATCTTATAAATCAATTTTATAAAATTAAATTAAGCTTAAAATCTATTCTTAATATGTTATCCGAGTAATAGTAATTCTAAGGCCTATTCTAACCGCAGAGTGTTCTAAGGTTTTACAAACGAAAACAGCTAAACAAATGTGAAACTAACTCATTTTGTATCAGATTAGTTTTCCCATAAAGTACTAATTATATTTCATGTTTACTGTATTTTAAGGAGCTTTGTCTTTGCAACTGTGCAACGATTTATTTACAGTCTCATCATAATTCTTGGTATTTCTGAAAAAACGCAAATTTTTATCATTTCTATAACTTGCAGAAAAACTCTATTTTTTGTCTCTCCATACGTTACTTAGCTGTAACTATGGTAGCAAACCCTTTTCTTCAAACCATTAGCAAAAGCAGATGAAAATATCCAAATCTTGACATGAAAATGAGAGAGAAAAAGAGGAATGATACTAGTCAGAATGCAAAACAAGTGCTTGGGAAACTTGTGAGAATCAGGTGAGACTTGGATTTTATTACATATGACTTATTATAAGGGCTTTAAAATAGATAGCAGCATTACATAACAGGTAAGACCAAGGTTCCAAGACATCTCTAACAATTGGTCAAAGGTTTCAGGAAGTGGATAATCTAGAGCAGCAATCTAACAATAGCAGCTGTAACAGCAGCAACATCGTGCATAGCATTGTTCTGGTTGGTGAGTGGAGAATTCCCAGAGAAGTCACTCTCACAATAGGTAGCCTCATTGGCAGCATCATTAGCCCCATTTTCAGCAAACTTGGGGTCCCCTTTCTGCAGAGCCTCAGTGGCTTGTGCAACATCAGCTACCAACACTGTGTGGTATCTACTAGCACAAGAACTGAGGACTTCTTGCTGCTTAGCTCCTCCTCCCTTCTTTTGCAAGTCATGGATTATTTTCAAGGTATCATATGCTTTGGCTTTGATCACGTTTACCATGATAAGAGCCAGCCCTCTGACATCAGCAGTGGAGCTTCCAGGGCTTGCCTTGAGATATTGAAGGCAAAGATTGTAGTTGGGAGTCTTCTTGCAAGTGCTCTCTATCAGACTTTCATCGTTTGGATGGAAGCTTCTGCACTCGCTTCCTGGTATTGTATTCATAACAACAATGGCTTGGAGAAACAAACATAGAATCACTGCTTTCAAGTTTGCCATTGTGATTTTTTCAAAGAGATTGCTCACAACAGTAGCTTGGTTCCTCCTCATGGATTGCTGCTACCCCTTTTTATAGTCAGGAGTTCATGTTCTGGACCTGCCTCTCACTTTATTTTTTCCTCCAAGACAGTTTTTATTATTTAAAATTCAAATATTCTTAGTCAGAGAAAGTTATTTATGATTTTAATTTTTAATAAATTTAATCAATAATATATATTAACTTAGGAGAGGATAATATAAAAGAAATTTAATAATTATATTAATGACAAACTGATTATAATTAAAGATAATCAGTATCAATTATAATTATGTAATTATATCATATGAACAGCTTTTAAAGTAACATTTCTTTTAATATATCTAATACCTATACATTTTTTCAACGTACGTTATGGCTTTTCAAACCTACTTCCTGCATTAATACTAATTTTACAACTTTGAATAAAAAAATGTGGAACTGTCATCTTTTAAAATTGTTTATAATCATTACTTTCTGTATTAATTAATACTATTTTTTCAACTTTGAATGAAAAAAAAAAATTGTTTATCATCGTGATTCAAATTTGCTTTCTGTGATTAAACATCCACCGTTGTATGTTGGCTCGATAATTTTTTTTTATTGGCTTTCAAATTCAATCCTAAGTTACGAACAAAATCCTTAGAATTATTAATTGAAAATTATTTTTAATCACTTAAAATTGATATATTATGTGTATTTTTTTTTCAAATTTTAATTAACGATTTTGACACTATTTGTACTGGTCGGGATCGAGTAAGTAAGATCACTCGATCTTGATTTACCAACCGACCGAATAATCAACTACATTAAAGAGCAAATTGATAATGAATGATAACTAAGGAAACATTCATATAAATTCGAGTCACACCCTACCAAATTCGGGTGACACCCCGAAAAATTAGCTAACATTGATTTACTAAAGATATGCTCCAAGTATACCTTCCTAGAAATTTGGATGACATTCCGAGAAATCAGCTAACACTGATTTATTGAAGATATGCGTACGATATGACCCATCAAGCAAATAACTCATTACCAAACACTATAAACAATTCTTCTACAATGGAGTGAGGTGCGCTCTTATCAGTTTTGATATCCTGCACTTTCAATTGAGAGTACTTACTTGATCGTCAGAGAACATTCTGCAGGTTTACTCCCGATCGAGCGCTCAAGAGTTAAGAAGTGGAAGTGTTGAAGTCTGAAGGTGTGAAAGAACTGAAGAACTGGAATACAAGGGAGCACGACTGAACGATCGACACCAACAACAATAGTGACAGACAATTTCAAGTACTATCTAGGCCCACTTTGTCTATATAAGTACAATTGGTGTCCCCGCTTGTCACCATTCGAAGTTGGCACCAAATCATTTATAGGGACGAGCCGCCCCAACCATTTCTAGCGACCTCTTCTGTCTCTTCACCGCCTGACAGTGCAGTTAATTCAATACATTGGTTGTACCAGGGTCAGTTTGAGCCATAATTCTTGCAAGTTAACAGAAAATTAAACACGCAATCAACAAATTGAATAAAAGCACGAACAAGTTAAACACTTAGTATCGGCAAAGTCTACCCATTATGGGTTGATTCGTATACGACTAGTATTTTTTTTAGTAGGGAGCCTATTGAAAGCAGGTCGAATACCCAAAATACATCCTTATCTTAAGGGGTCATGGATGATCTCGACCATGATTTGTAATGAGTGGGCGACCGAGTCCAATGAAAAGAAAATTTATGATTCCCATCAGAATCATAAAGTAGGGATTGTCGTCCGGTTTGATGAAGATTTTGAAATACCTCTTCTTGAAATTCTTATAGGATGAGGTATAGGGAGCAAAAAGAATGTTGCCCGAAGGAATTGAGAAAGAAAGTCAACCCAGGATGGGAGAATTATAATAAAACAAAAAAGATTGTGGGGACGACCTCAACCGAAGGGCATCACTAATTCGCCTAAAGGCCTGGAGGACCGCCCACGAATTTGGATGTAACTAGGTATGAACAACGTTGAGGATCTCGAGGACTCCCATTTCAAATTCATCAAACGGAAGAGTTACGTGTAAATTGTTAAAAAGGCATGTGTATGCAAAGAAAAAGTCCTAAGGACCATTTTCCTAACATGATAGACCCAATCGGTGTGATTACAACTATCGGCTACAACCACGTCTGACGTGGAGTTCGATTTTAACGTAGAAACTTTAGAAAGAAACCCATCTAAAGTAAAGGAACCCATAAAGCAGGTAGGTATATCAAGGACGCGGGGTTCAACCCACTCATAACTAGGATAGTGAGGCAGGCGGCTAGCAAGGTTGATCGCCTGGTTAGAACAACCCACATGCCTCACCTCGTTAGGATTAGAATGTGTTTGTTTTGATGAAGAAGAATAAGAAGGAATGCTAGAAGACCCAGAAGAAGAATCTATTATTAACCTCTTGAAGAACAAATGCAAAGAACAAAGGTGAAGAGTAACTTTGAAGCACTCAAACAAAGAAGGTCGGTACTCAGAAAACTTTGAAGGCTCGAATTCAGAGCAAGAAGATGGACACGTAGCAAAGTTCGAAAAGGACTCCTATTTATAGATTTTTGAAAACGAAAGAACGAAATGTTGTCTCCTTTAAAACGCTAGATTCGTTTCAATCCAAGGGTGTACAACGTTCGAACTCAAAATGACACAATTTGATAGACTGTTAGATCTCTTCGATCAAAAAGTGCAAAACTCGAAGTATCCAACAGTCACATCTAGACTCTTCTGAAATAAGCTTCATCAACCCTGTGGGACAAGTGTATCAATCGGGGCCGAGTGAGCCACATTACTCGGCCTTGATTGACCGACCGACCAGGTAATCAACCACTTTAAAGAACAAATTGACAACAAATGAAAACTAAGGAAAAATCCTATAAATCTAGGCCACATCCCTCCAAATCCGGATGACTCCCTGAGAAATCAGCTAACACTGATTTACTGAAAAATATGCTCCAAATATACCTTTCTACAAATCCGGATGACACTCTGAAAAATAAGCTAACATTGATTCATTGAAGATGCATAACCCATCAACCAAATAACCCATTACCAAACACTATAAATAAGCCTTTTAGTTTTGATATCTTACACTCTCAATATAAAGTACTTACTTGATCATCGAAAAACTTTCTATAAGTTTATTTCTGACCGAACAGTCAGAAAAGTCAAATTCTTCCACTAACTATTACTATATGCTCAAAAGAATGTGTGCTACCGGATGGCCGAAGAGCCGACTAGCCGACATGTGCTACAACCAAACACTTAATTAGACGTGAATAAACCAGATTAAGCGCAAAGCATGGTTAAGGTGCAATTGGGCCTTCAATTGGACTTAAAAGCAAGCCCATAACAGCCAGAGCCCATCTAGAGCAGTATAAATAGCAGTTGAGGTACAACACCCAAGGTAATTCACTCCCTACTCCTCTGGTACCTAACTCTCGAACTGACTTGATCGTTGGAGTGTCTTCGCAGGCACACCCCGCATTGTGTTCAAATAAAAGGAAGCCCAACCGAGAGACCGGAAAGACGAGAAGATTACAGCAAGAAGAAGTGTTCTGCAGGGTTCTAGCTTTGTAGGAACATTTTGGCGCCCACCGTGAGGAAGAAAGGAAACCCCACGAAATATCCGCATGGTAACTACGAGGAACATGAGACAGTAATGCGCAGGAAGAAACTAGTCACCTGGATCCTATGGCACTTATCTTGAAAATACAAAAAGAGATGGAGATGTTGAAAAATAAAAGCAAGGAAGAGATAAGAGGAATAAAAGAAAGGAGGGAGGAGGAGATGGAAGCTTTGAGAAAGGAGAATGCCCGAATGAAACAAAGGCTCGTTGAGAGATCAGACATCCCTGAAACAGTGGGTGACATCCCCTCGGACAAAAACACGGATACAGATATACATGAGGTCGGGAGTTCATATCAAGAAAATACCAGACCGGCCTCAGCTAATGCTTTTGGCACGGCTCCTCGAAGAACCCCTTTTGTTCAAGCCATCCTGGAGGTGCCTTTGCCGGGAGCTTGGAATAATCCAACGTTGGATACGTATGATGGAACCACAAATCCGGATGAACATGTGAATGCGTACCTGACGCAAGTTAGCCTGCACACAGCAGAAGACGCGCTATGGTGTCGAATATTTCCCACCTATCTTAAAGGAGCAGCCTTAAGTTGGTTTACTCGACTACCGGCTCAATCCATAGACTGTTTTGACACGCTCGCAATGAGGTTCGGAGCTCAATTCACTACCAGCCAACCTCACCACCTCACTTCAATCGCCCTAGTGAATATTCGTCAAGAAAAGGCTGAGTCCTTGAGAGCCTTTATGGACAGATTCGGCAAGACAACTTTGGACATACGGAACCTAAGTTCCGAAGTGGCGATGCACCATATGGTGATCGCACTAAAGCCGGGACTGTTTTCAGATAGTTTATGCATGCAGTCAGCCACGACATTGGATGAGTTGCGCTAAAAGGCCATCAAATACTTGCAGCTGGAGGAATTGAAAGAATTTCGAAACAAGGCTCGAACACCTGATGAACCCGAAAGGAGGGGTGATAGAGGCAGACCAACACAATTCGGGAAGCCTAGAGACTTTCCTAAAGGGTCGTGTTTTACCCGTTACACCCCCTGAAGGCTGAAAGGTTGAGAGTCATGGAGGAAGCCCTTAATGCCGATCTTCTTAGAGCACCGAGCAGAACTCCTACACCGCAGAATGCAAATCAGACAAAGCATTGTCGGTACCACCACAACTTTTGGCACACGAAGGAAGATTGTTGGGCTCTGAAAGACAAGATTGAAGAACTCATAAAAGCAGGCCATTTGCGACATTTCGTCCAAACAAGCCAGGAAGATGGAAAAACTAGAGCAGATATGGGAAAGAAGCAAGAGGGACGTAGGAACACCTCGAAGAATGAGCGAAGAGGCCGAGAAGGTCGAGAAGGAGGAGACCGCCAACGAACCATGCCCGTACGAGGGGTGATAAACATGATTGCTGGAGGTTTCCCAGGTGGAGGTACGACATCATCCTCCCAGAAAAGGCACCTTCGAGCAGTTAGCTCTGTGTACTCCATTAGTAGGAGTAATAAGAGAGACTTGTCGCCTATGCTTTTCACAAACGCAGACTTCAGAAACATAAACCGAAGGCACGACGACCCCATGGTGGTCACCATTGAAGTAGCCAACTTTGTAATCATGAAAACTCTAATAGACCAAGAGAGTTTTGTGGACATATTGTATTGGAAAACCTTCAGGAAAATGGGCATATTAGATGACGACATCGTCCAATACGATGTGCAAATTATTGGTTTCACGGGACAGAGGGTCAACACCAGAGGATACATTGACTTAGACACCAAGTTTGGAGAATGAAATCGAGATTGTCGGACAATCAAGATCAGATACCTATTGGTCGATGCCGAAACGTCTTACAATATCCTGATCCGCCGATCCTCCCTCAACAAATTAGGGGCTATAGTCTCGACACCTCTCTTGGCCATGAAGTTCCCAACTGACAACCCAAGCCAGGGCCGAGAGGTGGTCACCCTTCATGTCGATAAAAAAAACGCAAGAGAATGTTACGCTGCGAGTTTAAAGATCCTTTCGCCGCCAACACCTACTCGGAGGGTCGAGGTTCATCATATAACCCTAGGTGATGACTTGGATCCCAGACCAAATGACGAACCGCAGGTGGAGCCACTTGACATAGCACGTGGTGCTATGTCAAGTGGGTCGGGAAGGACAGAATACGCAATTGGGATCAACCTTGGGAGCGAAGGAAAAGAGCATCATCACAACTGTTCTATTCAAAAACACAAACTTATTCACATGGTCGGCAACCAACATGCCGGGTATAGACCCCCGAATAAATTCTCACAAGTTATCGATTTGTAAGGAAGCCAGACCAATAGCCCAAAAGAAGAGAAAGTTGGTGGGAGAGAAGGAACGGATAGCCGAGGAGGAAACCCGAAAACTTCTAGACGCTGGTTTTATCCGGGAAGTGCATTACACTACGTGGCTAACAAATATAGTCTTGGTGCAAAAGAATAATGGAAAATGGTGGATGTGCACCGATTATACTCATCTTAATAGAGTCTTCCCTAAGGATGCATACCCACTACCAAGCATTGACCGACTGGTAGACGGGGCAGCCGACCATAAAGTACTGATTTTTCTTGATGCATACTCTGGATACAACCAAATACGCATGAATCCGGCGGACCGGGAAAAATAACTTTCATTACCGACAGAGCCAACTTCTGTTACGAAGTTATGCCTTTCGGCCTATAAATTCGGTTCACACCTCGCGAAATTCGGGTGACACCCCGAAAAATCAGGTAACATTGATTTACTAAAGATATGCTTCAAGTATACCTTCCTAGAAATCCAGATGACACTCCGAGAAATCAGCTAACAATGGTTTATTGAAGATATGCGTCAGATATGACCCATCAAGCAAATAGCTCATTACCAAACACTATAAATAAGTCTTCTACAATGGATTGAGGTATACTTTTATCAGTTTTGATATCATACACTCTAGATAGAGAGTACTTACTTGTCGGAGAACCTTTTGCAGGAGTAAAGCGCTCATGAGCTAAAAAGTGGAACTGTTGAAGTCTAAAGGAGTGAAAGATCTGGAATACAAGGGAACACAACCAGTATTTTTCGAGTAGGGAGCCTATTCAGAAATTGGTCAAATACGTAGAATACCTCCTTGTCTTGAGGGTTCATGGATGATCTGAGCCATGATTTGTAATGAGTGGGTGATCGAGTCCAATGAAAAACAAAATTTATGCTTCCCATCAGAATCATAAAAGTAGGGCTTTTTGTCTGGTTCGATAAATATTTTAGAATACCTCTCCTTGAAATTCTTATAGGAGGAGGTATAGGGAGAAAAAAGAATGTTTTCCAGACGACTCAACAAAGAAAGTCAACCCACAGGATGGGACAATTATAATAAAACAAAAAAATTGTGGGGACGGCCTCAACCGAAGGGCATCACAAATTAGCCTAAAGGCTTGAAGGGCCGCCCACGAATTTGGATGTAACTGTGTAAGAGCTACGTTGAGAATCCTACGGACTCCCATTGTAAATTCATCAAAAGGAAGAGATATGTGTAAATTGTTAAAAAGGCAAGTGTATACAAAGAAAAGGTCCCTGCAACCATTTTCCCTACCATGACAGACCCGATCGGTGTGATTACAACTATCGGTTGCAACCACGTCCAACGGGTAGTTCGATTTTAACATAGAAACTTTAGAAAGAAACCCATATAAAGCAGAGCAACCCTTAAAAGAGGTAGGTACATCAAGGATGTGTGGGTTAACCCACTCATAACTAGTGTAATGAGGCAATCAGCTAGCAAAGTCGATCACCTTATTAGAACAACCCACATCCGTCACCTCGTTAGGATTAGAATGTGCTTGTTTTGATGAAGAAAAACAAGAAGGAATGCTAGAAGACCCAGAAACATAATCCATAACTAACATGTTGAAGAACAGATGAAAAGAACAAAGGTGAAGATTAAACTAAAGCATTCGAACGAAGAAGGTCGGCATTCAGACAAATCTTTAAGGCTAAGATTAAGAGCAAGAAGATGGAGACGTAGCAAATTTTGAAAAGGACTCCTATTTATAGATTTTTTGAAAACGAAGGAACGAAATGTTGTTTCCTTTGACATCGTTGGATTTGTTTCAATCCAAGGGTGTACAATGTTCGAACTCGAAATGACATAGTCTGGTAGACCGTTTGATCTCTTCGATCAAAAAGTGCAAAACTCGAACGACGTGTTGAGTGGTGCATGTCTTATCTTTGACACAACATTTAATGCGTCAAAGTCACTTCATACCTCGAAGTATCCAACAATCACATCTAGACTCTTCTGAAATAAGCTTCATCGAGCCTGAGGGGACAAGTGTACCGGTCGAGACCGAGTGAGCCATATCACTCGGCCTCGATTGACTGATCAACTGGGTGATCAACCACATTAAAGAACAAATTGACAATAAATGACAAGTAAGGAAACATCCTATATATCTGGGTCGCACCCCGCCAAATTCAGGTGACACCCTGAGAAATCAGCTAACACTGATTTACTGAAGATATACTCCAAATATACCTTCCTACAAATCTGGATGACACCACAAGAAATCAACTAACACTGATTTATTCAATATATATGGCCCATCAACAATATAGCCCATTACCAAACGCTATAAATAAGCCTTCTACAACGGAGTAAGATAGGTTTTGATCAGTTTTGATATCCTACACTCTTAATATAAAGTACTTATTTGATTGTCGAAGAACCTTCTGTAGGTTTACTCTCGACCGAGCACTCAGGAGCTACGAAGTGGAAGTGTTGAAGTCTGAAGGAATGGAAGTGTTGAAATATGAAGTAGTGAAAGAACTGACAAATTGGAATACAAGGGAGTACGACCGAATGACCGACACCAATAACAACAGTGACAATTTCAAGTACTATTTAGATCCACTTTATTTATACAACTACACTATTTTTTTAATAACATTTTATTTAGATGATCAAAGTTCATTTTATGATGTTTTTCTTCCCCAAACTATTACTATATGCACAAAAGAATGTTTTAATATATCTTTTTTAAAACTTTAAAAACTTTTTTTTAATCTGAAAATTAAATATAATACTAGTTCCTTTTATCCAACCGGTGTTATATGTAGTGTCAATTGTTAAACGTTTTAATTTTTTTTAAACTCTGGAAATGACATATAACACCGGTTGTATAGAAGAATCGATGTTATATGTCATTTTTAAAAAATATTAATTCTTTTTAATCTATCAAAGTTATATATAATTTCAAAGATAAAAATTTTAAACACCTTTTGTTTTTGTCTAAGTCGGACCTATTACACCGGTTAAATAACTCAATCGATATAATATGTGTCAAATATTTATAAAAATGTCAACTTTTTTTTTATATAGTCCTCTTTTAACCGATTTAATATATCATTGTAAAAAAATATTATTTCAACTAATGATTGAGTGAATGAAACTTTTTCTTCCACTATGTTAATCTCAATTATTATACGCACAAAAAGGTCTTTAATTAAAAATATTGACGATGTTAATTTACAGTTGTATCTGCATGTAATGATTGGGCATGAGATGCAAGTAACAAATTATATAATAGAATACTTCTAGTTATTTTAGAACGGAAAGTGCTAAATCACAAATGCACGGTAAATTAATAAATCACTTCCTTTAAATAAAACATCAACCTACTAAATATATTATTCAACTTAATCACATTTTTAAATAATTTTTAAATTGATTTAAATTACTTGATTTTAAATATCATTTTTGGGCAATTAATATAAATTTACGAGTTCACCTAGTTTACACTACTAATATATTGTTTGGATGAGAGAGTGAAATTGAGGTAGTGATTTGAATAGTTTTAAAGAAAATTTTGAATAAAGTGAGATGGGTTGGAATAAGATAAATAAATTATAATTTTTTTAATTGATAAAAAATAGTGTAAAAGATAATTTTAAAAATGTAAATAAAATTAAAATAATTTTAAATTAAAATAAATAAATTATTATAAATTGTAATATATAAAAATTTATATTTTAAAATAATAATAAATTAATTTAAATTTTAATGTCTAATAAAATAATTTTTTTTTCAATATATTATTAAAATAAAATATTCACATTTATTTATTATTTTAATATTTATTTAAAAAATCAAGTTAATTATATTATAAAAAACTAATTTATTAAAAAAAATTCAAACTTTTTTTCACAATTTTAAATAGAAAGTATGAACCTTATTTTTTCTCGATTAATATATTTATTCTTTTTGAATTTCAACAGACCATAAATATTTATTAAATTATATATGTTTCAATAGTTACCTTGAAAAATGTCCACTTTAACGAGTTGTATTAAAACAACAATGTCTTGCGATTATCTAATTAGTTTAAATGTGTTTAATTTATCAACAAAAAGGTTCAAACAAATTACATTATATGGATACCCATTTATAATAAAGTTGTTATCTATCAATCTTTATAAACATTTATATTTGTTTTTTCATGTGACTTGTCTCCAAATCTAATAGCCCTAAACACACCCGTCACATGTGATGATCATCATTCATAAATTCACAAGTTCATAAATATGTTTCATTCTATTAAAAAAAAAACCCTACTAAGTAACTCTATCAAACCCATCACCAACAATACGAAGAATAGTCAAAAAGTTATTTACATTTCTATTTACTAAATTACGTTAATAGTATCTTATCTTAAATTGATAATTGATTTTATAAATGTGACAAATGTTTATAATAAATTTTTTCTATTCAACCAATCTAAAAATTGAAATAAATTTTACAACCGTATTGGTCGAAGACAAATGAGCCATATCACTTGACATCATTGACCGTCCATTGAATGATTAACTATATTAAAAATTAAATCAAAGATAATTGACAAGTATGATAACATCCTACAAATCAGGATAACCTTTCTATAAATCTGGGTTGGACCTCGCTAAATCTGGGAGCTATGAGATAAATAAGCTAATACTAATTTATTGAAGATACGATACGACTCATGAATAAAATATTCCACTATCAAACACTATAAATAAGCCTTCTTCGTAAGAGAATAAGGTACGCTTTTATCAACTTACATCATACACTCAATACAAAGTACTAACTTGATCGTTAAAGAATCTTCTATAGGTTAACTCCCGATCGAGCACCAATGAGTTGAAGAGTTAAAGCTCCAAGGAGAACAAGAGGAGCGAAAAAAAGAACGATCATGACAAGGGAACGAATACGAGAAGAGTGACTGACACCAACAACAGTTGTTACTGCCAGTTCCAGATACTATCTAGGCTCCCTTACTCTATACAATTACAAGAACTAAACAAAATCAATGACTAAAATGATGCAGAAATTTTTCTTCAAATCATTACCAAAAAGCAAATGAAAATATCCAAATCTTGACATGAAAATGAGATAGAAAATGAGGAATGATACTAGTCAGAACAGAATGTTAGAAAATTATGTAAATTAATTTATAATGTTACTCATATGAAATAGTTTTTGGACTTTGGGTCTGAATATGATTTAATAAAATAAAAGATCAATTGGTTAATGTAAGAATTTATATATATATATATAGATATATTATGATACCTAATGAAAACCTAATTTGATGGAGATTGGGAAAGAATAGAAACGGGTTTTGTCTCTGCAAAGTAAGTTTTTCACGGTTAACCATCAAGAAAGAACGTGAAAAGAAATGAATTGCAATAGATATATTGAGAAATGGAGATAAAAAGAAACTGTTCACATAGGGACTCTCATGGATCAAGGTAAGTGTCTATCTCTATTATAACCCAATGTATAGAATGTGAGAATTATAGTTGTAAGATCCTTATGATGATATGCATTATTGTTCATTATTGTACACTTTGATTTTACATGTGGTATCAGAGCATGCTTGCTCAAATTTATGATTCTACATGAATGATGTTTTACCCAATTTTATGAACCTAATTTTAAAATTATGAATATTGTAAAGAAAATAATATCATTTGAGGATAATTTGATGGTTTACTTTATCCCTTTTATTTTCATTGCATTATGAATTGATTTGAAATTAAATTAATCAAATCTCAAGTTTTTTGTTGCATCGTAAATCATGATTTTTTTTTTGTTTTTATTTGAATTCAAGAGGGAAAGATTACGATAAATAAAAAGGAATAACATAAATATAAATTTGTATATTTTGTTGATGAATTTTATTTCAATTGATATATTATTTTTTGATTTATTTGTATGATAGATTTGTAATCATCAAAGTAATCAAATCTTTATGTTTTATTTAATTCCAAATGACTGATGAATTTTATTTCAATTAATATTATTTCTGGACATATTTGTATGATAGATTTGTAATCACCAAAGTGATCAAAGATTTTTGTTTTATTTAATTCCAAACTAGTGATGAATTTTGTTTCAATTATTTATAGAATGGATGCTAAATTATTTATTTATGGGTTAATTAAAATTCATTATTATAAGGCATTTGTGGATCATCCAAAGGTTGATTAGTTGTTATTATAATGAATGGATATGATTGTTGGTACTCAGTATGTGTTATATTATAGGGCTTGGAAAAGGTCAAGCAAACATATCATGATGTTTATATGAATGAGCATAGCAAGTAATATTAAGTTTGTTCTTCACAAAATTGAAAGTGTAAAAGAATTCACGAGATTTGTGGAAGAGCACTCCAAAACACTGATAAGTCTCTTGCCAGGACATTAAAGAGTACCTTAACTACCATGAAATTTGATAGTTTTCGTACTAAGCATGAACATGTCATTGAGATGACAAATATTGTAGCAAGACTTAAATATATTGGAATGACACTGGATAAAGTTTTTCTTGTGTAGTTCATCTTGAACTCATTACTGTATGAGTATGGTCTTTTCCAAATAAACTATAATATCATGAAAGACAAATGGAATGTTCATGAATTGTACATTATGTTAGTCAGGAAGAGAGCAGACTTAAGAACCAAGGAAACCACTCCATTAATCATGTGAACAATCAAGGAGTTGGAAAGAAAGTTTACAAGAAACATGGAAAGGCTAAATGATCGTTAAAGATAAATGAGTCATCTACTAAACTCCAGAAGAAAAATGACAAATGTCATTTATATGGGAAATCTGGATATTTCCAAAAGGATTGTCTGAAATGTAAGGCTTGGTTCGAAAAGAAAGGAAAACATAATGCATATTATGTATGTTTTGAATCAAACTTAACAAAAGTTTCACATAATTCTTGGTGGATTGATTCTGGATGCTCAACTCATGTTTATAATATGATGCAGGGATTCCTTTCAACCCGAACCATAAAACCAAATGAAAAGTTTGTCTTTTGGGGAATAAAGTGAAGGTTATAGTGGAAGTTGTCGGGACTTATCGTTTAATCCTTGACATTGGATTTTATTTAGAATTGATGGATACTTTTTATGTACCTAGTATCTTTAGAAATTTGATTTCTTTGTCTAAACTTGATGTTGTTGGATGCTCTTTTAAATTTGGGAATGGTTGTTTCAGTTTGTATAGGCGTACTTGTTTAATTGGATTTGGTACTCTTAATGATGATTTATATAAATTGAATCTTGATAATTTATATGTTGAAATTGTTATGACATTGCAGCATAATGTTGGCACTAAACGTAGTTTAGTGAATGAATGTTCTGCTTTCTTGTGGCATAAACATTTGTGACATATTTCTAAAGAAATTATGGAAAGATTAGTAAAGAATGAAATACTTCCAAATTTAGATTTTACTGATCTGAATGTATGCGTAGATTGTATTAAAGGCAAACAAACAAAGCACACAAAGAAGGGAGCCTTGAGAAGCACTCAACTTCTTGAAATTATACACACTAATAGATGTGGACCTTTACATGTAAATTTTTTCAATAAAGAAAGGTATTTTATCACCTTTATTGATGATTTTTCACGTTATGGTTATGTCTATTTACTGCATAAAAAATCTCAATCAATGAATGCCTTAGAAGTTTATATAAATGAGGTGGAAAGACAATTAGACAAAAAGGTGAAAATTGTTAGGTAAATTACAGGTGGAGAATATTATGAAAAATATGATGAAAGTGGAGAACACCCTGTTTTTTTTAAGTTCTTTGAGAAACATGGTATTTGTGCTCAATACACAATGTCAGATACACCACAACAAAATGGTGTGTTAGAAAGGCATAATCGAACCTTAATAGATATGGTTAGGAGTTTATTAAGTAATTCATCTTTACCTGTATCATTATAGATGTATGCTTTTAAAACTACCATGCATCTGTTGACCATGGTTCCTAGCATGGCAGTTCAAAAGATACCTTTTGAATTGTGGACAAGTACAAAACACAATTTTTGGACAAGTACGAAACACAATTTGAGACACCTGTATGTTTGGGGATGTCAAACAAAAATTAGAATATATAATCTGCAAGAAAAAAAATGGATGCAAGAACAATCAGTGGATATTTCATTGGTTATCTATCAAAGTCAAAAGGGTATATGTTTTACTATCCTACCCATAGTACAAAAATTGTTGAAACTGGAAAATGCACGGTTCATTGAAAATGTTCAAACTAGTGGGAGTGAAACTTCACAAAATGTGGAGATTAAAGAAGTTAGATACAAGTTCCTTTAACTAGTACCTCTACTTCAAGTATTGGTGTTCCTAATCTAGTTAAACCACTCAATGATAAAGAAGAATAACAAATTAATGATCATGAGGTTAACAATGAACCTGTAGTAGAACAACCATAAGAAATAATATTAAGAAGATCTCAAAGAGAAAGAAAGTATGTTATTTCGAATGATTATGTGGTTTATCTACAATGAGCTTAAATCATTGACATACAATGATGTACGGGACATTATGGAATTGCCAAAAGGATGTAAAAGAGTTGGGTGTAAATGAGTCTTTAAGTCTAAGCGTGACTTTCATGACAATATCGAACGTTGACATGTAACCGTCATGACTCTTATTAGTTATGTATCCTGATTTTGAGGATGATAGAACCAATTTACGCAAGGCCTTTCAATGCCCATTATGATTTATGAAATTATTAAATCATGAAAGTATTATAGCTCATATGAGTAAAGTGGAAGAATGTTAGAAAATTATGAAAATTAATTTTATAATGTGATATGAAATAGATTTTGGACTTTGGGCCTGAATATGATTTAATCAAATAAAAGACCCATTGGTTAATGTGAGAATATATATATATATATATATATATATATATATATTACAATACCTAATGAAAACCTAATCTGATGGAGATTGGAAAAAAATATAAACGAGTTTTGTTTTTGCAAAGGAAGTTGTACACGCTTAAAAGAACGTGAAAAGAAAGGAGAGATAGATTGAGAAATGAATATAAAAAGAAACTGCTCATATACAAATTCTCATATACAAATTCTCATAGATTGTTTATCTCTATTATAATCTGATATGTGGGATGTGAGAATAATAGTTTGTAAGATACTTATGATGATGTGGATTATTGTGAGTATGAGGAGAGACTTGGATGTTATTACATATTACTTATTATGAGAGCTTTAAAATAGATAGCAGCATTACATAACAGGTAAGACCAAGGTTCCAAGACATCTCTAACAATTGGTCAAAGGTTTCAGGAAGTGGATAATCTAGAGCAGCAATCTAACAATAGCAGCAGTAACAACAGCAACATCGTGCATAGCATTGTTCTGTTTGGTGAGTGGAGAATTCCCAGAGAAACCATTCTCACAATAGGTAGCCTCATTAGGAGCATCATTAGCCCCATCTTCAGCAAACTTGGGGTCCCCTGCCTGCAGAGCATAAGTGGCTTTTGGAACATCACCTACCAACACTGCATTGTAATTACTAGCACAAGAACTGAGGGCTCCTTGCTGCTTAGGTCCTCCTCCCTTCTTTTGCAAGTCATGGATTATTTTCAAGGCATCATTTGCTTTGGCTTTGATCACGTTTACCATGATAAGAGCCAGTCCTGAGACATCAGCAGTGGAGCTTCCAGGGCTTGCCTTGAGATATTGAAGGCAAAGATTGTAGTTGGGGGTCTTCTTGCAAGTGCTCTCTATCAGACTTTCATCGTTTGGAAGGAAGCTTCTGCACTCGCTTCCTGGTATTGTATTCATAACAACAATGGCTTCGAGAAACAAACAGAGAATCACTGGCTTCAAGTTTGCCATGTGAATTTTTCACAGAGATTGCTCACAACAGTAGTTTGGTTCCTCTTTATAGAATGATGTAGGTTTTTTTTACAAGTGTTGAGACAATTTCTAAAATATCCTTATTATTTAATTCTTAAAATATCCTTATAAAGAAAAAAATAATTCTGAACTTACGTCTCACTTTACTTTTTCCACCAAGACAGTTTTTATTATTTAAAATTCAAATATTCTTAGTCAATCAAAGTTATTTATGATTTTAATTAAAGATAATCAGTATCAGATTATAATTATGTAATTATATCATATGAACAGCTTTTAAAGTAACATTTTTTTAATATATCTAATACATATACACTTTTTCAACGTACTTTATGGCTTTTCAAACCTACTTCCTGCATTAATACTAATTTTACAACTTTGAATAAAAAAATGTGGAACTGTCATCTTTTAAAATTGTTTATTATCATTACTTTATGTATTAATTAATACTATTTTTTCAACTTTGAATGAAAACAAAATTGTTTATCATCGTGATTCAAAGTTGCTTTCTGTGATTAAACATCCACCGTTGTATGTTGGCTTCATAAATTTTTATTTATTGGCTTTCAAATTCAATCCTAATCCTAAGTTACGAACAAAGATCCTTAGAATTATTAATTGAAAATTATTTCTAATCACTTAAAATTGATATATTATGTGTATTTTATTTTTGCAAATTTTAATTAATGGTTATGATTGTACCGGTGGGGATCGAGTAAGCCACATCACTCGGTCTCTATTTATCGACCGACCAAGTAATTAACCACATTAAAGAGCAAATTGATAATGAATGACAATTAAGGAAACATTCATATAAATTCGAGTCACACCCTGCCAATTTCGGGTGACACCCCGAAAAATCATCTAACATTGATTTACTAAAGATATGCTCAAAGTATACCTTCCTAGAAATCTGGATGGCATTCCGAGAAATCAGCTAACACTGATTTATTGAAGATATGAGTAAGATATGACCCGTCAAGCAAATAGCTCATTACCAAACACTGTAAACAAGTCTTCTACGATGGATTGATGTGCGCTTTTATCAGTTTTGATATCCTACACTTTCAATAGATAGTATTTACCTGATTGTCAGAGAACCTTCTACAGGTTTACTCCCGACCGAGCGCTCAGGAGATAAGAAGTGGAAATGTTGAAGTCTGAAGGAGTGAAAGAACTGAACAACTGGAATACAAGGGAGCACGACCGAATGATCGACACCGACAACAATAATTTCAGGTACTATCTAGGCTCACTTTGTCTATACAAGTAGAATTGGTGTCCCTGCTCGTCACCACCTGAAGGTGGCACCAAATCATTCATGGGGGCGGACGAGCCACCCCCCCGCCCTCCCCGCCCGTCCCCCAACCACCCGCCGCAGCCGCGTCTGGCGGTGAGGAACGTGCTG
>Ga0123342_1001757_pt1 | contig 36578 bp, 13 predicted proteins | sample Turbeawhitnodule_FD_89960 | JGI IMG/M metagenome (GOLD analysis project Ga0123342, IMG submission 89960) | Root nodule microbial communities of legume samples collected from Mexico - Turtle bean Mexico white nodule | ecosystem: Host-associated > Plants > Roots > Nodule | place: Mexico: Nepantla... | reverse complement strand
GTATTGTTCCATTGGAAATTTGTCTGGACGAGCACCTGAGTCCCGTATCCTGCAAAATATCAAGCGCATATTTTCTTTGGGACATGTAAATACCAGCTTTGGAACGGGAAAATTCAATCCCTATAAAATATGTTAGGTCTCCAAGATTTTAATGCGAAATTGTTGTAATAAACAATCTTTAACACACTGAATTTATGTCAAATCATTTCCTGTCAAAAAAATATCATCGACATAAATCAAAAGGGAAGTAAATGATGAGTTATTTTGTCTTGTGAATAGAGAGTAATATGTCTTGGACTGTTGAAATCCTACAGATTTAATCACATGAGAAAATGTTGAAAACCATGTTCGAGATGCTTGTTTGAGACCATAAAGGAATTTGTTGAGTCGACATACAATGTTCTCCCCCTTTCGATGATGCCGGGTGGCAAGTCCATGTAAATAATTTCATGCAATGTGTCATGTAAGAAGGCATTTTGCACATCTAGCTGGTGAGTAAACCAATTTATGGCTGCTGCAATGGTGAGGAGACACCTCAAAGTTGTTAATTTTGCTGTTGGTGAAAAAGTTTCAGAATAGTCGACACCTTCAATCTGAGTGTACCCTTTGCGACAAGGCACGCCTTATATCTGTCGACGCTACCATCTGAGTTGTACTTTATTTTATAGACCCATTTGCATCCGATGGGTTTCTGCCAAGCGGGTAACGGTGTCAAGGTCCACGTTTGATTTAACTACAAGGCAGAAAGCTCTTCGTCAAGCTCTTCGTCCATTGCTTTTTGCCAATTTGGATCAAGGATAGCTTGAGCATAAGTGTGAGGTTCTTTGGTGGTTGTGATGTTAGCAAGATATGCACTATGTATAGAAGAAAATCGTGAATTAGAGAGAAAATGATGCATAAAATACCTGGTTCCATTCGGCCGGTCTTGGGCAGTGGCCGAATGATTGGTTTGGGATCCCGTTACGTAGTCTTGAAGTCAGGAAAGTGGGGTTGATGTGCGACTGGATCGTCGAACAGGAAGGTCGGTTGGAGAAGGTTTGGTAATGGGTGCTAGACTTCTTGGTATGGGAGAAGAAGGTTGGTCTACTGGAGGTTCAGGTGTATTATGACGAGTAGCACGGGATATGTATGTGGTAAAGTAGGAACAGTGTGAAACAGTGTCTGTATCTGGTAAAGTAGGAACGGTGTGAAAGAGTGTCTGTATCTGGTAAAGTAGGAACAGTGTGAAAGAGTGTCTGTATCTGGTAAAGTAGGAATAGTACCTGATTCTGTATAAGGGTTGGAGTTTCTGAAATATTCCATTTTCTTTATTTAATTCTTTGTTGATAAAAAAAAGTTATAGTGTTATAAAATAGTTTATTGCAAAATGCTTAACCTCTTACATTGATTTTGATGCTTCTTACAACTTCATATATGGTTGTATAGAAAAGTTTGAAAACCAAATCAAACAAGAAAAAACATTCAAAATGGTTGTTAAACCAAACTAGTTTACTGTTTTCATTTTGATTTTGTTTTGGCACCATAAGCTATAGTGCCCTTTTTGTGATGGCGAATAAGCAACTTTTTTTTTCCCTTTGTGATGATACTTCTTACACGTACAAATTGTCATGGCCTCAAGATAGTCATCGAATTTTGAGAGATTTTTTTTTTTTTACTTTGGCGTTTAGTGACTACTCGTGATCTTTGTTTCTATTAAGCAAATTAAGTGAAAAGAGAAAAAGAAAAAAAATTAAACCTTCTTTTTCTCCACTCATTTTATTATAATTAAATAAAGGACCAGAGAGTTTATTATTATTAGGTTTTGTGCGTGGCTTAAATCGTCATTTTAGTTCTAAAATGAATAATACTTTCAATGTAAAGATTGTAATAATATGATAAAATCAAAATATGTTGATACTAAAAAATGATACCAACTTTTTAAGCACAAACTGTTATCATAATATATACAAGAGCAAATGATATTCATTTATCTAATTTTATTTGTAACTTTTTTTTAGCACTTAGTATCTCTATTTGTATATTATATACATATATATATATATATATGTATAATTTTTATATTAGTTATATCCACTAGTATAATAAACATACTTCTTTTCACTCATATTTATATATATATATATATATATATATATAATTCTTCATATTTACATTTAATACGAAATTTGTTCTTGATATTATAAAGGTGTCGCATAAGTGAAATTCACAATATAAATTTGAATAATAATTTATTGATTTAGTCTTTAAAATTAATAAAATTGTAAAATAATTTTTGAAATTGTAAATCATTTATTAATTTAAGTTAGAAATGCATTGAGAATATTTGTAAACATAATTTATTTAGTGAACCCTTCTTTATAAGAACAAAGTGTTTAATGTCTTTTTCTATCACTTGAATTGTAGCAAAAGAAACAACTGTAGCAAAAGAAACAACTAGAAGGTTAATAAAGGAATGAACAAGAAAGAATCATACATAGAAAATTAACTTCATTTAATTGAAGTATTAACGAACTTTAATCTACATTCACACCAGAGGTTCACTATGAAAACATAGATTACAACACAAAGTTTCTCACTCAATTAATAGCTTTTTGTTATATAGTTTAACATACAACTCTCACTTAAACCAATTATTAATAAAATGTCTTATTTATACCCAATTATTAATAAAATGTCTTATTTATACAACATAATTACTATAACTAGCTTTTGTAAATTACACCTAAAGTAACAAAGAAGACATGTGAAAAATGTTTCTAGTACTAAGCTTGGAACGTCATATAGGAAGACTCTTAAGGTGACAAACAAAGAAGAAAAAGTTAAAGGCATGATCCAAGGCAAACAGTCTGATACCTTCCACTAAGCCCACTACGCGCTTAATCACCAATCAATTGGATTAAATCCAAATAATGATAGAACTTGTTGTTTGGTAGAACCTTCGTAATCATATAAGAGAGATTATGATCTCTTAAGATCTTTATCACCTTCACAGACCCTCGACTAATCTCCTCTCTTACGAAATGAAGCTTGATGTCAATGTGTTTCGGTCTCTTATGGTAGACTTGATTCTTGGATACTTGTATAGTGTTGTTGTTGTCAAAGTACATTGAGACAACTTGATCTTGCACATTTTTCTCTCTGCTTATACCCCTTCGTCATAATAAGGCTTCCTTCATTGTCTCTGTCATGACAATATACTCTACTTCAATGGTTGACAAAGCTACTACCTTCGTTAGATTGACCTTTCAGCTTATTATAGTACCTAATGCTCTAAACACATAACTCGTGAGAGATTTCCTGTATCTAAACACCTAGCGTAATAGGACTCAACAAAATCCTTCGTGAGAGTGTCTCTAACATATTTTTACTCCTCCATAAACTAAAATCATGTACTAAAAATAATTTCATATAATGAAGAATCCACTTAAGTGTTTGGCAGTGAGATTGTTTAGGATTTGACATGAACCTTCTAACAACAATCACAACATAAGCTATGTTAGGACGAGTGCAAACCATTGCGTGCATAATAGAACCAACCATGTTTACATATGGAACACCATCCACATAATTTTTTAATAACCATTTTAAAACTCAATTCACACCACCTTTTGAGATATATATTTGATAAAATGAAATTTTTAAATAAAAAAAAATACATTAACTCTCTTTCAATACACTTATCTAGTTTTGTTAAAAAGCAAGAATTCATACAGAACAATTTACATTCATGAAAGTTGACCATGTCTTAGTAATGTGTAGTCCCATTCATCTATGTCTATTAAATCAGATATAATTTCTTTGTCATGATAATTAATGGATGTGAAAACCTTGGACCATGTAACTATGTGTTACAACATGCATGCTATCATTAGTCATTTGTGTAGAATATACAACCATTATTATTAATTGATCATAATTATTTGTAAATATATGCACACCAATGTACTACATTGTGGTATACTTATTAATATTTATACCTAATTATATATATAAAAAAAATTATATACATAACGTTAAATATCTAATTATTTACTCTAGTTCCAACTGAAATTAACAAAACTAAAAAAAATAGAAAAATATGTGACCAAAATAGTAATATGCTAATACAAATACAAATCTTATTTCTGTTTCGTGTATACATAATTCCAATAGACGACTTTTTGTACACACATTTCAATAATAAATCAGTTTTGAATTTTAGATTTATCGTTTACCCTGGTTCATCGTCACACGTTCCAAGAACACAGAAACATGTAGTTATTGTTTCAAGAAATTGATAAAGATAATGAAACAAAGATGTGTTAAAGTGAATGGTGGCAGTGGCGAGTGAAACAAAAATGACCTAAAATTTTGTGAAGACGATGAATGGAGCAGTTGCCATTTTCAGAGAATCAGAAGAAAATGAAAGTGTGGCACAAGTTTCGTGCAGCTGCATGCATGCAACCGTATCTCACAGTCACGATCATCTCTCACTTTAAGAAAGTTTCAGTGTGTAGATCAGAGAAAACAACACTTCTACATTAACTCATTCAAAAACATCATATAATATATATTTTAATATTTTTTTTGGATAGACACTTGTGTGAAACTGATAAATAATAAAAACAGTGAGAATAGAGTTTTTTTTTATAATTTAAGGATTTAGGGTTTTCATTTAAATTGAGAAGGACATCATTTTTCATTTATTTTTTTTTAATTATATTCATCTAAATAATTATTATTTTTATTTTTGTATTTCGTTTTTAATGCATAACATTAGTTTCTTTGGCAGTGTATATATATATAAATTAATAAATTAGAAATTTGGTTTGAAAAGAAAAATTAAAAAACATATTATCTCATAATTTCACTTTCACATTAATGTAACAAAAGTTGTCCTTGCCATTCTCAAAACTAACATAATTTTAGGTGATTTTTAGGTTTTTACAAGCACTTAATGTTTTGTGTGCTGACTAAAATTAAAACCAACCTACTTCTTTCATTTCAATACTAAATGTAAAAATAACAAATAAAAAATCCCATTAAAAAAAAAGCTTATGTAGAATTTGTATCTCCTTAATTTTCTTTTTTAAGAATAAATATTAATATAAACTAAGCTTTATTTATTTTTTTCTTTGAGAATGAAGATTTATGTATTCTTAAATAGAGGTACATTTTGACGTTTTATAATCTTTTGAGACTTTAGTAATGTAAATGAGTGAATTATATAACTAAACTTTGTAAATTTGTATATATACAATAAGTTGTTAGTGTTAGTGTGTAATAAATATTAGTAAGAGATCTTACATAACCAAATATCACACCATAAAAGTCTTCTTAGGCCTAAAAATAATGAATCTTAATTTTTTTATTTTTTTTAGATATAACTAAATTGTATTTAGTTAGTAAACAATATTGTTGAAATTTTAAAATAAAAAATAAAAAATAAATTATTAATATAGTATTTTATTAAAATCTTTCACTTATTATCACATTAACTGATTTAATAAAAAAAACCCATGATGTTTGTTTCAGTTTTTATTTTAATTTGGGACACTTAGATTTTTACTTCTTCATGAAAAATGTTTTTATGAAATGTTTGATCATTTTTTTTTTTGTAACAAAAACCAAATAGGAGAAACATAAATACGAATAATTAAAAATTAACTAACTAAAATTGTGAAAAAAAAAATAGAAACTAAAATGATGGATTTTTAAATCATAAGAAGAAAAATATAATTAAACCTAAAAAATATTATTATAATATCCCAAATTAACATATTAAAAAAATTAAAAGAATAAATTATTTTTATTAAAACTGAATCAAATTAAATAAAATCAAAAATAAATTAATAATTAAAGTCCAATACAAGTGAGTTTGAAACTACTAATTAACTTGTTGAGAATGATAAGGCCCACCTAGAGCATAGACACTGAACCTCATATGTTGGGTTGGGCCAACATTAATATCCATTAACTCAAAATATCTTTTCTCCATTGCTAAATAAAATACAGAATCTCTCTTCTCTACTTTATCATACACAATAATAAATTATGATAATCAATTATCAACATCATTCATTCATGAATATATTCTTCATTCTTTCAAGAATGTTTTTTATCATTGAACAAATTTCACATATATTTTATTAGAAAACAAAAGTTTAGTTTCATTTCAACACAACTTCATATGAATTTATTAAAATAAAAATAAAAATGTGTACACAAGTCTAATAATAATAATAATAATATTTTAACTAAAATGAAGTAATCGTATAGTTACTAATATATTTATTATAGAGACATATTTTTTTATACTTTTTAGTTTTTTTTTTTTGCATATGAGAATAAATTAAGGGATGTGGATTATGATGATCTGATCTAAATGAAAATACTTGATGTGTTTTAATACTAACAAAAAAATTATAATATATCAAATGTTTTATAACATTTTCTCTTAATGATAAGAAGTTTTCTAAAAAATTGAAGAATCAATGTTTAAGAGATCATCTTAATAATTTATCTTTGAGGAATCAATATGAATAACTCTTTCTGTTGCATCAATATCAAATAAGTAAGAATGTTGTATGATTTTATTTACTAAAATTCATACGAATAAGAAAAATTAATTTCAATTCTAATTCTATTAATCAAATTCTCACAATCATTTATTTGGTTTTTATTTAAATTATAAGCACTTGAATAGTGCACATATTTTAATATCCAGTGAGTTTTACATATTCAAATTTTAAATTTTAAGAGAGTTTGTGAATGCAATATCCATTTTTTAAGATAAATTATTACTTCTGACCGACTATACTTATCTAAATGTTTGAAATACTATGTGAACCTCCATCCACAAAACTTCTCCCTTATACTTGTAACTTAATCTCACTACTAAATATTAACGGCTTTAATTCTATAATTATGGTGAAACTTTGTTATTATCAATTTTTTAATATATAATTTTTATTTTTTTTTAATTTTAGTATATTTTATATATTTAACACATTTAAAATTTTGGTAATGCACACATCATTTAGCACATGATGAAATTAACATTGTTGCACCATTAAAACAACCGATAAATAAAAATAATTTTTAAAAAATAAAAAATAATTAATTATTATATTATTTAATAAAAAATAATAATTATAAATAATATAAATTATTTTACATTTAATTAATATAGTAACTAATTATGTTTTTAAAATTATTTTTTATTTTAATTTTTTTTAATATTGGGAGATATGCACCTTTACCAAGGATTTGGAAAATAAAATCAAACTTCAATTTTAAATTTCTCCTTTCTCTCTTACATAGTCAATCGCAAACACCAAAATCCACTGGCGCCACCTTTCAAACTCAGTTCCACCATCATTCACAATCCATTGTTCTCTGAATTTGTTCATTCTGCCTACGCTCCCAAAAACTTGTGGTTAATGCTTAGCTATATCATTCTACATCTACCTGCTGAATGGAACCAATGATGTAAGGTATGATCTTCATATAACCAACAAGCCAATGAAGGGAAGATACATTTCTCTTCTCAAAAGCTGCAAATCCATGTCCCATTTGAAGCAAATTCAGGCCCACATATTCAGTGCTGGCCTTCAACAAGATAGAGACACCCTTAACAAGCTCATGGCCTTTTCCATGGACTCATCACTGGGGGATTTCAACTATGCAAACAGAGTCTTCAAACACATTCATAACCCCTCTTTGTTTATCTATAACCTCATGATCAAGGCCTTTGTCAAAAGGGGTAGTTTTAGGACTGCCATTTCTCTGTTTCACCAACTTAGGGAACATGGTGTGTGGCCTGATAACTACACCTACCCTTATGTCTTGAAGGGTATTGGTTGCATTGGGGAGGTTAAGGAAGGGCAAAAGGTTCATGCTTTTGTGGTTAGGACTGGCCTTGAGTTTGACGCTTATGTGGGTAACTCGTTGATGGATATGTATGCAGAGTTGGGCCTGGTTGAGGGGTTCGCACAGGTGTTTGAGGAAATGCCTGAGAGGGATACGGTTTCTTGGAACATCATGATTTCGGGTTATGTCAGGTGCAAGAGGTTCCAGGAGGCTGTGGATGTTTACAACCGAATGCGAAAGGAGAGCAATGAAAAGCCTAATGAAGCTACGGTTGTGAGCAGTCTGTCCGCGTGTACGGCGTTGAGAAATTTGGAGCTTGGTAAGGAAATTCACGATTACATTATGAATGAACTGGATTTTACTATCATAATGGGGAATGCTTTGTTAGACATGTATTGTAAGTGTGGACATGTGAGCGTGGCTCAGGAGATTTTCGATGCAATGAGTGTTAAGAATGTGAATTGTTGGACCAGTATGGTAACCGGGTATGTGGCCTGTGGTTGGTTGGATCAAGCTCGAGATTATTTTGAGAGGAGTCCAAGTAGGGATATTGTTCTTTGGACAGCTATGATTAATGGGTATGTACAGTTTAATCGTTTTGAAGAGGCAATTGCATTATTTGGGGAGATGCAGATGAGAGGTGTGAGACCAGATAACTTCATTGTGGTTACTCTTCTTACGGGATGTGCTCAATCAGGAGCTCTAGAGCAAGGCAAGTGGATTCATAATTATATAGATGAAAACAGAATCCTAGTGGATGCTGTGGTTGGTACTGCCCTTATTGAAATGTATGCTAAATGTGGCTGCATAGATATAGCTTTGGAGATTTTTGATGCATTGAAGGAAAAGGATACTGCCTCATGGACTGCAATCATTTGTGGACTGGCCATGAATGGTAAAACAAGTAAAGCACTTGAGTTGTTTGAAGCAATGCAAGTGTGTGGGTTTAAACCTGATGATGTTACCTTCATTGCTGTTTTGAGTGCTTGTACTCATGCAGGATTGGTTGAAGAAGGAAGAAAGTTATTTCATTCCATGTCTAGTGTGTATCACATTGAGCCAAATTTAGAGCACTATGGGTGTTTCATTGACCTTCTTGGTCGAGCCGGACTGTTACAAGAGGCGGAGGAGTTGGTAAGGAAGTTACCAGATGAAAACAATGATGAAATAATAGTTCCACTCTATGGAGCTTTGCTAAGTGCCTGCAGAACTTATTGTAATATTGATATGGGTGAAAGGCTTGCTACAGCACTGGCCAGAGTTAAATCAAGCGATTCAAGTCTTCATACACTTCTTGCTAGCATTTATGCCTCTGCTGACAGATGGGAAGATGTGAGAAAGGTGAGAAGTAAGATGAAAGATATGGGAATCAAAAAGGTACCAGGATATAGTGCCATTGAGGTGGATGGAAAGTGGCAACAGAGGTTGAGTCATGAGTGAGGGCTCTTTCCCATATCTGGACCAAAATTGGTCTTGCAAAAGTAGATAGGTGATCCACAATTGATTTCTAATCTTTTAATTTGAATCATGATTTCTTAACTGGTAAATGCAATATGGAAGTTTCACATTCAAATGTTTTATTTGTACCATGCAACTCTTCAATTCCATGAATTTTGCTTACATCCCAGAATACATAGAGTTTCATGTGTATGGATGGACTATGGAGGAAAATGAATGGCTACCATTTTGCCTTAAACAATGTTTTAAAGTTGATTGTATTTGTAGAATAGTTAATACAATACCATGTCCTTATGTCCTCAGAATTCAAAATGTTGATTGTATATCTCTTGGAAAGTCAATTGGAATATCTGTGAATTTTACTGTTCTTAAGGTATGTTTTGGTAATCATCTCTATAAACACTTCTACCAGAACAAAATAAGGAAAGATGAAATGAAGTTCTCCATAAACTAAAATTAGCTTATACACAATATTAGCACACCAAAGTTAAGAACCATTGTAGCATAAAACATCACAGTTCTTTAGTTTGAGAAAACATTTTTTATTTTAATTTTTAATGATAAGATTATCAACAGGGTTTTAAACAGTACACTATAGCTTTGTAGGCAACAGAGCTGCCCAAAGCTGCTACAAGGGCCATCATAGCAGAGCGGTTTGTTGTAGCTACTGTAGCAGACAAGACAGCGGCAACCCTTGCCACTCAAGTTGATGCTTAAATCTGTCACTCAAGTTGATAAAGCCTTTTGTCACTTGTATATGTTCAGCACTGATCATGATGTTTGCATTTTTACTCTGCTCTTTCTTTGGATGTGTCTGGATTTTGGACAATGATGTTTTCCATCTCCACTGCATGCATAAAAGCTAATTTGTTGTATGCATATTTCTACCTTTCTTTCTTCATCTATTACTTGAGATTTTTCCCATTTGTCTTTTTTTTTTCTTATGTTTCTTGTTGTTGTATAGAGTGTTGTAAAGAAAACTATTGATAATTGCTTTAATGTGGTTAAGATTTGTTTCTTGGCATATAATGTTGCATGTTGCAATATTTGTAAGCTAGTATAATTAAACATTGAGTCTGCTCTCTCTCATTTCACTCTTGTAGAGCATCATAAAGCCTAATCAATTTGAGATTATATTTTTCAAAATCAGAAGTGTTTCTCAAATAAAAACCAATGGTACCAATTCAAATGTTTTCAATGAGCAATATTGAGCATGTCTAAGGTAAGCATGACAAACAAAAATAAGCTACATTTTTGTTTTTGTTGTTGAAATTGTTGGTTAAATATAGTATTAGAATCAAGCAATTATTTCACTACATATGGTCTGTCCTCTGTGCAACATACGGTTGCATTGCTATTGCTTCTCTGTTCTTTCTTCAATGCATAACTTGAAAAGGATATTCAAAACTTTGAAGATTATCCACTTTCATTTCTTGACAGATTTATCCACATGCACTCCTGCATTTGTCGCTGACAGCTTTACCTTCCTTTTTCTACACAAGATTTAAATGAGAACCTCTTCCACTAAATATAGAATGTTGGAGAAAATGATGAGCATAAACTAGTTAACCAGTCTACACACAAATTTCCTTTCTTTCTTTGTTCTTTCTCAGTTTTCTTTCTCTCATCTAATTTTGATTTTTGATATTATTATATCTCATATTTAGTTTTAAATTGCTTTTTCTAAAATTGTTGGTTAATTTGGTTTAGAGTATGGAATCTACTCTAAATTAATATTTTTCTCCAAAATTAATCATAGATTAAATTTTTGTTACTTCTTTTTACCTATAATGAACTATTAATTAATATTTTTCTCCAAAATTAATCATAGATTATTTTTTTTTTATTTCTTTTTTACCTATAATGAACCATTGAAAGTTATAGAGATTACTTTGTAAAGGATAATATTTAAAAAATTATTAATATAGGAGACATTTAGCATAGACCATAATAAGAATTAACTTACACTTCTAGTTTAGAACTCATGACAAGGACTAATAATAATAATTCTATAATATAAGGATAATAAAAATAAAGATTTATATTAAATTAAGAAAATTAAGATTAATTTTAAAAATTATTTAAATAAAAATTCATTCACAACAAAAGTGCTAATTATGATCCATTACTAATTATAATAGTTCACTCTTTGAACAATGTAAGATGCCATTCAACCTATATATATAGCAGAAAATTAGGATATATATAAAAGTTTGGATAAATCTTCTCTTTTCATTTGTTATTAGATTCTTACAAGTGGCTGAAAGAAGAAAGATTTCATGTTGCCAAAGACAAGTCATGATTCAAACATGTGATAGTACAAAATAAAATGATTTAACTATTTTAAATAATAATAAAAAATCAGGATAAGGTTATAAGGGCACAATTTCCAAAATAAACATGTTCGGTTAATACATAATGTTTGGTTAACATAAGAGATTGAAATATAGTAAATTTTGATAATCAAAATTGTTGTACATGACATAAGATTATACAAGAACAAAGTCTCTTATATATACCAAGTGGGAAGGGGTCAATGGACAATTTTCAGAGAACCCAAAATAATAATCATACAACACATGTTTTTAGGAAGGTTGCATATGTTTGATGATACTAGTTAAGATATTGACCTAGTTAGGATATCAGATAATATAACGATGTTGTAACATTCTTATTCTTGATTAAACAAAACTTTTGCATAAATGAGTTGAAATTGAACATCAAAATTCTTTTCTAAAATCAAATTCAACGCTTCAAAAGCTTCCAAATCCAACACTTCAAGAGTTCAACTCAGCTCAGCCTTAGTTTCAAGTTGAAGAGGTGAAACCAATTTCTAGTTTAACACGTAACCTTAACCTTAGATAACAGGAGATGTGAATTAAACAAAGTTTGATATTCAAAATTTCTGTACATACAATAACAAAGCCTCTTATTTCACCAATGAGTGGAACCCAAGGTACAGACCAAATGTGCTAATTTTCTACTTTTATAAAAAAAAATGTATAAACCAAATTATATTTGAGCAAACAAAAACAAAATATGGAAATTTCCTTTGAAATTAATACATAATAAAATTAATGAGTTCAACTCCTTCAACAAGGGCAACCAAATCGGATATAGGCACAAAAGTTTGCTCGTAGGAATGCGGTCAACAATGAACTCAACCTGTAGCCATGATTTCTCCAAGAACACCATGAAATCTAGCATGGTTTTGTTACTTTGCAGAGACTTCACACGCCACACAGCTTTGGCATTTCACACACAGCATAACATAGTGTGGCAAAGAAGGTACACTTCAACATCGAATCTACGCCAGATTCATTTTTTATGATTAACTTTGAGAATTAGATGCACTTGCCTTTTGAAAATGGACCTTAGCTCTTCATTGGCTTCAATTCCTATTCTCCTGTATTAAACAAGCGTCAATAAACACAATCCAACCAAAGCATAATGAAACCCAAATAACCGTTCATCTCAAGGATGCAGCGATGAAAAAAATATTAATACAAAAGATTATCGGTATAAGGGCATGAGGAAGGTAGATTCAGACAACAAACTGAAGTAAAATAAGACCTAAGATGAAAACGGAACAATCTACAGAAAATGGAACTTTATCGGTTCTATTCCTGAGTTCAGAAAACCATTATGATTAACCAATGTAAATATGCTTTGATTGATTGAACTTAAACCAAAACATTCCAATCATGTCATGTTATCTTCAAAACAGGAGAAACTGGTAAAATTAATAATAGCAAAATCTGTTAAGCTACATAAAGGAGAGGCTAAAAATATAAGTTACCCAATTTTTGAACCATTTTTTCCCACAATAATCTTGCGTTGGCTTAATTTGTTAGTGATGAAGTGCTGCTCGATCCTAATAGAACCATCTCGTAACTCCTTCCAGTCAATCAATCGATGTTCAACATCATACGGAATTTCCTGAATTGATAAATTTGCTGGTCAATATGTAATATTGTAACACTATTAGCCAAATCCTACCATATATTTTTCACAAAATTACAAGAATAAATAGATTGGCTTCAACAATTACCTGATGTACATGGTCCAATAACCTTTCTCGCACAACTTCTATTGCTATCATCTTCATAACTTCCTCACTCATGCTAAGTGGATCCTCTTCCCAGGGTCGTTGAACTGCCTATGCATAAGAAACAATCAAAAAATCAGAATTAAGCGAGGATTATCTAATCAAATATATCTGCAACTGCAAGAACTATAAAAATTGTAATTGCAAAAGAAAATAAATGCAAATATGGATAGCAACAAAAACGAAGCAATCATGAGTCATGACTGTAAAAGTAATTACTAAGCCTCATCCCACCAGACGGGGCAGTCTCATCCTAAGCCCAAAAGAACACATTACTAATTCCTTAGAAGAACTATTAAACTATGTTTACACCTAGGAGACGGTAGAAGTAGAAAGATACATGCCTGCTCCATCAAGTACTGAGTCAAATCTTTTACTCCAGCCCCCTTCAGTCCTGATATCATGAAATGCCTAAATAATAATATTTAAAAGAAAAACGTATTAGAAGCTAGCTTAAGAACTAGAGTCAATCCACAGAAAAATTGCAATCAGACTGCAGACCATTGTCTACCCTAGTCTTTCTACAAGAGAACCTTACCTTTCATATCCAGGAAGATCTTTAAATTCTTCAACAACCTTCAACAAGTCTTTCTTTTTCTCTACTAAATCAATCTTATTCATACACAAAATTCGCCTTTGATTAAGAACCGATCGAGCTCCCATTCGTTTAATTAATTGTATCACTCTTTGATCAGGCCTGTGTTAATCAAATTTTTAATTGGATTGGGTCACAATAATGATACAAAGAAAATGTGCCATCAAAACATAAAACTATAGTAAGGCAGAAAGGTTAAGAGACAAAAATATGGTGATAATAGATTGTAATTGAGGTGCTAGTCTAACAAAACAATTCATAGAAGCCTAAACTTCTTCCAGACAACCAAAAGAGCAGAATATCCCTTGTGGAAATAGAGGATTTTGTGATTGGTGTTAATACACTGCTTGCTACCAAAGACCAATCAGCACACCAGTACATGCATATTGTTATAATTATAGAAATAAGAAACTGTTCTTCTATATCAATAATATTTGGATTATATATGTATTATTAGAAATATTTTTATTAATTCTCGTATCATATCTTTGTTATTAAAAAATATTAAATCTCCTCTATTTATTTATTGATTCCTTTTTTCTCAACATAAATAAAGCATTCCCGTTGTATCATAAACACATGATTTCCCTTCAAAGTTTTTTTCTTTCCTAGAGTTTAGCATGGTATCAAGAGCTTTTTCAAAACCATGTTTACCCGGTATACCAACTGTCACCAAAGTTTTTTTTTTCTTTGCAAAAACCTTTTTCTCAAGTTCACATTCACTATTTTGATGAGTTTCCCTCTCCTTAAGTATTTTATTGTTTTTTTTTCACCTTTCCAGAAAAAAAATGTCTTCCAACACCACATCAACCTCCAAAAGAGATTCTCCCATCTTTCCTAGCCATTGTTAGTATTAAGAAGATGGACGGGGTGGAACTATTTCACTTGGGCTTCTGAAATTGGGTTATTGTTAAATGGGTTAGGCTACAAAACTCATCTCACTACCTGTGCTAAATCTGTTCCTACAGAAAATTGAAAACAATGGATAAAGATTGATGCTCAACTCTGTAGTGTTATTAAATCCACTATCCACACCTTACTCAAACCTATTTTCTATACGTGTGCATCAGTTAGGAGTTAAGCTTGTGCCCTTTATACCAATGACACACAATATCTATACAACATGTGTCAAGATCTATGAACACTTCTTGCTTCACAACGTTTAGAGAGGGTTCTATGTATGCTTATATTGGGCGGTTTCATGCTACCTTACATGATTTTAATGAGCTACTTCTATCATTTGCAAATGTGAAAAAGGAACAAGAGAACCACAGTATACTTTTTATGACCTTGGGCTTGTATGTTGCTACCCGTGATCAACATCATTTGCTCTCTTCTATATTCCTCCGACAATAAACACGGAGACACATACTTTGTCTGTAGGGGAAAACACTATATTTGCATCACAGTAATAATTTTGGATGCTTACCCAAAATGCAAACATTGCCCCCACAATATTTCCCAAGAATCTACTGCAAAGTGGCTTGTTGCTCCTACACTACTAGCTGATCTATCTCTAACAACATTTGAAAACTTTATCAAATGGTGTGCGACACACCAATCCACTAGTAACATTGTTTTAGTGGCACACACTGGAGATTCATTTGTTGGTCTCTCAATCTCCTTCCCTTGATCCTTGGGTCATTGACTCTAATGCAACTAGCCACATATCTAGTAATTGTTCTCTTTTTTCCTCCTTTACTACTGCTGCCAATTTGCCTTTACTAACTACTACAAATGGTTCACAAACACAAGTTTGTAGCATTGGTATTATCCAACCCCTCTCATCCCTTATTGTTGATAATGTTCTTCATGTCCCTCATTGGCCTTTTAATTTATTATTTATTACCCAATTTCATAATATTATCCTCACTTTCACTAAAAATAATGCTACCTTGCAAGATCGAATATCGAGCAAGGCAATTGGTGTGGAATGTGAGTCACAAGGTCTTTACTATCTCTCTCCATCACCATTGGTATGTTCATCAACGGTGTCTCCAATGATGATTCAAGCACAATAAGAACATCCCAAGTTGAGAGAAAAAAAAGCAGAAGATGGTATCCAGTTTAAAACATTTGTCTACTTTGAATTGTGAGTCGTGTCAGTTAAGAAAACATATTCATCAATCTTTTCCTAATAGTCTTAGACAAGCTTTACATCCTTTTTCTTTAGTTCACTTTGATATTTTGGGCTCTTCCCGTACTGTTACTCCTTCTGGTTTTATATTTGTTGACAAAGTGACATTTATCCAACTTTTTCCATTGCATCTATTTACCACTAGACCCTGTTTCAGCTTGACAGCAAAAATGCATTTCTAACATGGTGATATTGATGAAGTCTACACAGAGCAACCTCTTAGATTTGTCGCTTGAGGGGAGTTGTCTAATATTGTATGTCATCTACATAGAATCTTATTTGACCTGAAACAATCAACTCGTTCATGGTTTGGGCGTTTTCGAACTATCATCCAGCAGTTTGGAATAAACAAAGTTATTTTGATAATACTATATTTTATCGTCATTTTCCCCAAGGACGTATCTATGTCATTGTCCATGTGGACAACATTATTATCATAGGGGTATTGTAAAACTACAACAATATCTTGCTCAAAATTTCTAGACAAAAGATTTTGGACACCTTAGATATTTCCTTGGTATAGAAGTGGGACAATCCAAGGATGGTTTGGTCATATCTCACAGAAAATATGCTCTCAACATTCTAAAGGTGTCAAAATTTGTACCTGACCACGAAGAACTGTATTTTGATCCTATGAAATACAGAAGAATAGCTAGTAAACTAAATTACCTTATGGTAATTCATCGTGACATCATCACCTTTGCAATGAGCTTAGTTAGTCAAATTTTAAACCCTTATAGGGAAAAATAAAAAAGTTAAAATGAATTGAGCTTCTTGCATAAGTTATATTATAATAAGCATATACACTTAATCTTTATAAAAATTCTCTTTTTAACTTCTCCAAAAGCTAAGAAGATAAGCTGATTTTAACTTAAAACTTCAAAGAGGAATTCAATTGTTTGACCTCGGTATTTTATTCTTTTATAAATAAACCTGTGGAAAAGGTTATCCAAAAGGTTGAAACACAAATGTAAGACCACTCCTTAATTTAAATAATAAAGCTTCACCTGGTAATATGTCTATGAACATCAAAAATGACTACGAGCACTTCATAGAGATTGATTGAACTCCAAGCACTTTCAACACGGACTTTGACATCCCTATAAGGAAATCCACCGCAATTCAACATGAGCCCTGGTGTATCAAAAAAACACTGCATAGAGAATATTACACCACTGTGAATATGTAGATAAGTAAAATGTATTATTAAAATTCAAATTTTAAGCCTATAAAAACAAGAATGAAAAAGCAAGAACGTGGATAATAATGAAAATCTTCAAAGTTCTTGAAAAATATAATTCAGCAAATCATAAATAAATGACAAAAGGTAAGGCTTATAAGTGGTGGGTTGAGGACAATATGAAGCATTGGAAGTAGTAAAGATGTAAAGGTAAAGTAGAAATTTTTGGGTTTTATCAAAATGCTGGCACATAGTTTAATTGAATTTTCAGTCATAAGCTGTATAACAGTTCAAGGAATCTGCAGCAATGGGTACTTTTATTCCAAGCTAAAACCTCCTGAGAAAACCTTTTCATTGTTACTTGTCACCACCATCACAGTCAACATCCATTTTTTTCTGGTACTGAACACACTCTCCAAAATGTAAACTCATCAATTCAAGTAAAATGGTATTATTGAGAAATGAACGGCAAAAGCTACTATGTTAATATAAGCATTAAAAGGAAAAGGAAATTCTCTAAATGGATTATACGTTTGCCTCCCATGGCCATCGAATTACATTTCGCAAATGGAAATATAATGTACATAAGGGTCTACTACTAGCGGGAGATTTGAAAAGATATCCTACCTGCTGCTAAAGTGACAAAATACTTTACCAAAATATCCTCGTTTCAAAATGAGATCTTCTCTTCAATTTTCATAATGAATCAGATAAAGAATATCAAGGTTCATTGATTAGTGAGCATGCATATACCAATAGTAATAGAAATGGACCAGCTAGTCTATTACTATTAATATTTGAATATAGAATATAGAATATTTTACCAGTTGAAACATAATTCTACAGGTTAAGTATATCATTCTCAGACGGACTGACACCTGTTTAATTAAGCATTTCAATTCAAATTATATCAAAGATTCAAAATATGTCCATATTTTGGGTCAAATGAGAACCATATATCCACAAACAAAAGTACACTAATCTGTTGTGGGTACTATATTCTAAATCATAATAGTACAAATTTCTAGCTCTAGTGAAAGAGGTCTACTTCTGTCATGTTCCCTTTTACACACAAAGAAGTAAAACAAGCAAACTAGTCACTCACAATTTGGGTGTCTCCTTTTGTCAATACTCCCACAACTTCATGAGTTGTGGTATTTGTCTTCCGTGAAACCGCTGCAACCTTTGTCCCAACCTAAGACAAATCAAAAAAACGCACCCATGACATTTAGAAAAAACACAATAAGATCATCCACCACCAAAGATGCTAGGAACGTAAATTTTGAAAATATACAGGTACGCAATTTCAGCCAGAACATGGATGATTTTGGGATCTCCATAACATAATTGTGGTAGTATGAACAACATTTCTGCACAATGTGTCGTATTTTTCAACATTTTTGTTTAGTTAAAAATGTTGCCAACCACATTTTCTTCCACAATGTTAAGGCTTTTGGGATCTGCACCACTGAAATTGTGGCATCATGAGCTGCATTTTTCTAAAATTCTCCGTATTTGTGAACAATTATTCATCAAAAGTGATCAACAATTGCAACTCTGGCACAACGCTCAACTACATCTTTGCACTAAAGTCTGTAAACTTTAAGTTTGTTTTAAAATTAATTTTAACTCATGTCTTGCTTATACAAAACTGAATTTCCAGACAAAATTTATCGTGCAAACATACCTTTTGAAGGTAACCAACCAAACATGTCATGAAACTGAGTTTATGAGTTTACTTTCCACTAGTTTGAAGCATCCCAAACTAAAAAACAAACAAGTCAGAAACTAAAAACTGCTCAGCAAGTGCCATTTCGGCCTCAACATCCAAAGGCCTTTGGATCTCCATGACCGTAATTGTGGTTTTAAATTTTGGTAGTCCATTTTTTCGCATTTGTATACAATTTCGAACGCAAAAAAGCTGCAACCGTGACAGCAATTGAAAACGTTGAAGAACACAACAACGACACTAAAGAGCAACTTGAGAATTCGCGAATGATATGACTATTACTTGGAACGAACCATAAAATTAGTTAGCGCAGACTTGCCAGCGTTGGGGGCGCCAATGATTCCAACGGACAACGACTTTTGCTCTTCCTCCTTCACCACGCCGTTCGCTCCTTCTGCTCCTTCCTCTTCTTCCTCCTTTTCCATGGCGGCTTCGAGCAAGGCCTTGGCCAGAACCATTCTCCTCCTCTCATCTTCCTCCTCCTTCAGCCGCAGCTTCCCCTTCGGGCCCTCTTCTCCGAACACCAAGCGGTCCGCGCGGGCCCGGTACTTGTCGTCCCATGTGGGCTTGGGCTTAGGCCCGGGGTCCGTGTCGAGGGCGTAGTGGGAGCTGTCGAAGGCGGCGTCGGAGTCGGCGGAGGTGGTAGGGTGGTCGCGGTGAGGCTGGGCGGAGAAGAAAAGCGGCGTGGGAGTGCGAGGGGCGGAGAAATAGAGGGTCCTTCTTAGGGTTCTCAGAGCTTTCATTCTGATGATTCCACTACCATGGAATGGGAACTATTTTGTTCAGGTTTTGGGTTTAAGGGTTTCTTGTTGCTTGGTTCAGGGTTTTCATTTTTCATAACATCACACTATTTTTCTCATCTAATTATCCTATTATTACCATAATAAAATCAATTAATTTAAAAAATATATATATATATATATAAATTATTTTATATAAATATTTTTCTAGTACGTTCAATATACCAAAATTCGCTAGTCGAGTTCAATAACAATTTATATATTTTTTTCTCTTTTAAATATATCGAGATACATTTTAAGAACAAAATTGTGATTGAACATGATATCCAGACAATATCTCGCATGTGACGATTGATCATAACGATACTAAAATTTATCACAAACTCCTCAGTAAGAAAAATTTATTCTCCTTAAATATCGATTGTACGATTTATTTTGAGTTACTTAAGTTTAAGAAATTATATCCTTATTTATTTTCATAATTTGAATTTGTTTAATTTAAAACAACACTAAAAATAATAAAATAGTATATATTAACATACCCTAATTTAAACTAAGAGTAAAATATGATTTTGGCAAGTTAAAAATATGGGTATTTGCTCTATCTCAAAATATTTTTGTTATAAAAGAAAAATGTGTCTTAATTGAATTTAGGTTAATAATTCCTTTAAAGTGATGAGCTACATTATAGCTAGTTTAATATGTTTATTAAATTAAATTGTGTATTATTTAGTAGTCCGTATCATTTATACGAAATGTAATGGGATATAAATATTTCGTTATGAGTAATATTCTCAATTATTTTAATATTTTAAGAAATTTTTGTTTATTTTTTTTCTTTCGAAAAATAAATAATTAAGTAATGAGTGATTTATTTATTATTTATAAAACTGAAAGAGAAATCTATTTAAGTTTGTCCGAATTTTTAATAATGAGAAATTTCAGAAATTTGGTATGGAAAAAACATCATTTGCACATATCATACACTTTTGTTTTGAAAACAAATTGAAATTCTTCAATTCTATTAATATTTTTTCTTCAATTTTGAGGACCTAAAATTAAATTTTAGAAAAACTAAAATATGGAGTAACAATACAACTATAACACACATACTTTACTATAAAACTACACAAAGCGTATGTATAAAGTATTTAGTATTTAAAATTTTAATCATAACAATATATATCTATATATATATATATATATATATATATATTTAAATTAGAATTATAGTCTATGATAATCTTATTTTTTAAATTGTCATTGCGTTTTTATTAGATGAAACTTTCACTTAAATTAGTGTTTATACATATGTTTAAAACCTCTTTTTACATTAATTGTTACTTTGAATCATTTGTATTTTAATTACTTATAATAACGCATATCACAGTATTTTTCTCTTAATTTTGTTACTTTCAAGAATTTTCTTTATAGAAGGAAATGAATTAAATTAAGAAATTGACAACAATTAGAAATTGGTTAGGTTACGTTATATTTTCTACCTTATATGAAATTGTAATTCTTTTTTATAGTAATTCCTTATCTTGCAAATTTATTTATTTATACTAATTTTTTACATAAATGATAATTAAAATATTCATTTTATTAATTTTTTATCATAAAACATGAATGGATAGTTTAGTTTTGACATTGACAAACATAATAAAAGCCTGGTTTTACACATTGTCCCGTGCAACATAGATCACAAAACTTGTTTCCTAAGCTGCATTTTAATCCATTACAATCTGGTGGTGGTGAATCACTTTGTGTTGTTATCGGTGCTCCACTAATGGGTTCTGCAACGATCAATTCTGTCACAAAGAAACAAGTTCACATGTTTTACAAAATAAATTTCTTCCATTTATTATCTTAATTTTCAACATATAAAATGGATACAAAATTATTAACTACTTTATTTTGCCTTCTCTTTAATGTTGACTAGATAATAGTGTAAAACAAAACAAAACATCATGGAAATAATATGTTATAAACAAACTAAAATAGGGAAAATTATTTTACTAATTACCTTGAGGTAGAATCATAGCAGCAATTACAATTCCCAAGAAAAAAATTTGATTGAAATGGAAAGTCATTATAAGAGTGTTCTTGAAAGAAAGGTGTTTTCAGAATACTTGATTAGAGTTTTCAAATGTACGAGTGTGAGTATTTAAATCTTAGTTCAAAGAATAATTCTTATAGTTGTTTTCGGATGAATGTAGTATCAATTAAATTTTAATTTCATAATTACATTAATTAATAATGTTTTAGTTTCATAATTACATTACTTAATGTATTTAATGGTGATTTAATTTGTTAATTAATTACATTAAAAATTAAATAAATGACAAAATTCAACCATTTAATTCCTACAACATCTTTTACCATAATATTTTTTTTATAAAAGTTTTCATGTTAGGCATCACTATGCAACTTGACATCTCAGCTATGCTGACACCTCAAGTAACAACAATCATCTTGCATTACGTGAAAAAAGTATTATTAAAAAAAGAAAAAGAAAGAAAATACAAAAATATGGGGATTAGACCAAAACCCACATGTTTATACCTATTCATAAAGAATTTTAAGAACAAACTAGATGAAAGTTTATTATACCAATGAAATGATTATCTATGAATGAACCCTAAATTAGCCAACTTATCAGCACATGCATTCCCCTAACGAAAAATATGAGTAATCCTAAACCTGATTGTCCCACAAAAATTAAAACAAGTATTTCATCGATTACGAAGCATCCACGGAACATTAGTCCTAACCGTAAACGCAACATAAATCAAGACAGAATAACATTCAAGCCAAACATTATTAATTCCCATCTTCTGAGCTTCCTCCATAGCATGTATAACTCCATAAAACTCAATAACCAAAGCAGTATGAACTTCAAGAAACGCTGAAAAAACACCAATAAATTCTCCCATACTCCCACGAAAAATACCTCCACAAATAGCAAGACCAGGATACCCCTAGCAGCCCCATCACTGTTAATTTTAATCCAGCCTGGTTAATTTTACCATAATATTTTAAATACAATTATCCTCTAAATTTAATGCATTTAATATGGTGAACGTTCTTAACTCAAAATTAATAAGTTTTAACTTAATAACAAATCTTACCAAAATAAGTACGTTGTATTATTGTTAAGATTATTTTAGGCAACTTTGGTTATAATTATATAAAATCATTAAATTGCAACGAAATTTAATAAAAAATAGTTATTTATTATATTGATTAAGTTAAATTATAGTTTAAATACTAAAAAAACTATTGGTATCTAAAGTAGTTTATGTTATTAATAAAAATTTATAAAATAACTTCTATTATAGTTTTTAAATTAATCTTTATTATTATTTTTAAAAGACTAATTTAGAATCTAAAATATTAGTACATAAAATCATGATGGTTAATTTAGATACTAATTTACAAACCACTTTATAAATTTTTATTAATAATAAAAACTACTTTAGATACTAATAATTTTTTTTTCAATTTATAGAATAATATCTAACTTAGTCAATATAATAACTAATTATTTTGGTTTCTAAATTTAATTTTTAATTAATGATTTTCTTCTATTGTAGATCTCACACATTTTAAATCTTTTATTATACATTAAAACTTTATGACTTAAAAAGTTAATATACTTATTAATAATTAAATTTTAATTTAATTTGTAACTTCACAAACAAAAGATAATATTTTAATTTCAAAAAATAAAATTATATCATTACAAAAATATTACTTATTCTAATTAAATTTTAATTTAATATTATTAAAGACAATAAATAATATTTCTACATAAATAAAGAATGTAATTTCTTTTTATTAGTCATAAATTCATAACTCTTATATTATTTTTTAATGTTTTGGACAATTATTTTCCTTTCAACCATATTGTTCATACAAAATAAAATATTTTTTTCTTAAGATTCATAGTTTTATTACTCTGAGCATGTTACATAATTACTATACTCCAAAAACATGTTTTTTTTTTTATAAATTTAGGTTTTAAATTTAGGTCCATGCTAAGATCACATAGAAATTTTTCCTACTAAATTATACAAAATTATTTTAATTATATTTTATTTTTTAATCTTTCTAGTTACAAATATTACATATAATTTAAATTGGGATAAAAATATGTTTTTCTATAACATATATCATCATTTTTTATTTTTAATAGAAACAAATTGTCGATGGTCATGAAACAATTATAATGTCATTTAAGTTTTTTTACCTCCATTGGTTCTACCTTAAAATGTTGTAAATATTTAAATTTCTTCTTATTTAAAGATAGACTTATATTATTGTAGAATATTAAGGGAAATGATTTGATATACATAAGTGTTTGTATGAATTTTATTTTTTTTTATGAATGAAATTTATTATTTTGATATTGTGAAAGTGAATATTTAATACATATGTCGATTTAGATGGCATCCCTTTTAACTTAAGTAATAAATTATTTTGTCAATTGGTTCAATAATAATTATTTTTAGAATTTATTATTTTGTGATATTTGTCTTATGTAAAGAAATTAATATTAAAAATCATAACATTTGATAAATATTTTGGATGTTACACACTATATTACATTCTCATAATAACTACCATCTACATTAAACACATCACATTTGAGAATGAATGATACTTCATCACATATCAAAGTATTTGATAAATAACATAACAATATAAATGAATTCAACGTTCATGTTCGACACATGAAATGTAACATTAGTTATGACTATACTGCATTTTAAAGTATTAAAATACAATCAAAGTAAAATATATTGTAGAAAATATAGAAATATAACTTGTGTGAGAACCCTCACTTAAATTATATTTTTTAGTTAAAAATAATTTTTAGGTTTCCCTTCGGACAATAAAAAAAATCATTTAAGTTATAAGTTTTAGAGGAAAAAATCACTTTCCTTTTAATATTTCTCATTCTAAAATGAGTTTGGTTGGTTTGAATAACAAAAAATCATATATCTTGTTTTAAACTAATTTCTTGAAGACAATAGTAACAAATTCTCTTTCCATACAATTAAACATGAAAAATATGTATCGAATATAAGAAATTTGTGACAATTAGGATTTTTTTATATTACATTATATTTTTCTATCTCATATTATATATGAAATTGTAATTCTTTTTCTAGTAATTCCTTATCTTGCAAATTTATTTATTTATACTATACTAATTTTTCACATAAATGATAATTAAAATATCAATTTTATTAAATTTTTATCATAAAACATGAATGGATAGTTTAATCCTTACATTTACAAACAAAAAAATTGCCTGGTTTTTCACATGATCCACTATTGTGTCCTTTTGATATGCAACATGGATCACAAAAATGGTCACCCGGAGTGCATGATAATCCATCACAATTCGGTTTTGATGCATCCCTTGGTGTTATTATTGGTGCTCCACTAACCGGTTCTGCGATGATTAATTCTGTCACAAGAAACAAGTTCACATGATTTATAAATAAATTTATTTAATTTATCATCTTAATTTTCAACATATAAAATGGATATAAAATTATTAACTACTTTTTTTTGTCTTCTCTTCTAATGTTGACTAGAGAATAACTTAAAACAATCTTTTTTTTTCATGGAAGTTATATGTTATAAACAAACTAAAATAGTGAAATGAAATCATCTTACTAATTACCTTGAGGGAGAACCATAACAACAATTACAATTCCCAAGAGAAAAATTTGATTGAAATGGAAAGCCATTGCAAGAGTGTTCTTGAAAGAAAGATGTTTCTCTGCGTGATTTAGGAATACTTGATAAGAATTCTCAAATATACGAGTGTGAGTGACTAAATCTTAGTCCAAAGAATCATTCTTATAGTTGTTTTTAGACAAGTGTAGTATTGATGAAATTTTAATTTCATAATTACATTAATTAATTAATGGTGTTTTAATTTGTTAATGTATTACATTAAAAATTAAATAAATGTTAAAATTCAAATGGTCTAATTCCTTTAACATTTTTTTTTCCAGTTTTTTATATATTTAATTTGTTTGGTCAAAGTTACTAATATACTTAGCATTTAATACAATCAACTCTTTCTAACTCAAAATTAATAATTTTCAACTTGATAACAATGTCTTACTTAGGTTACATTATTATTAAGATTTTATGCAAGTGTGGTTATAATTATAAAGTGTTATAATATTATAAGAAAATCATTAAACAATATATAAATTTAGATATAAAAAATAATTATTTATTATATTGATTAAGTTAAATTTTATTTTAGAGAATAAAAAATTATAGGTATCTAAAACTATTTCTCTTATTAATAAAAATTTATAAAGTAGTTTCTATTATAATTTGTATTAATAATAGAAATTACTTTATATACTAATAATTTTTTTTTATAAAATGATATTTAATTTAGTTAATATTAGTAATTAATTATTTTGAGTTTTATAAATAGTTTTTATTTAATGATTTTCTTGCACCATAAATCTCAGACATTTTAAAATTTTTATTTATACTTTAAAATTTTATAACTTAAAAAGTTAACATACTTTTAAAAATTTATAACTTCAAAAGTTAATATTTTTACAATTTTATAACTTAAAAATTTAATATACTTATTAATAATTAATTTTAATTTAATTTGTAACTTTACAAACAAAAGATAATATTATATCATTAAAAAATGTTAATTATCATAATTAAATTTTAATTTAATATTATTAAAGACAATAAATAATACTTTTACATAAATAAAGAATATAATTTTTTTCGTATTACTCGTAAATTATTTTTGAATGTTCTTGTTTTGGACAATTATTTTCTCTTTCAACCATATTATTAATACTAAAAAAATAATTATTCTTTTCATAGTGTTATTTTTTAAGATCCTCAACATGTTATACAAATGTTATATAAGTATACTAATTTATTTATTTTTGATAAATTTAATTTTTATTAATACAAAATATCAAAAGGTGGTGACAATTGTGTAGTTATTCGGTCTTTCTTTAACAATAACAATACTTTTAATAATACTTTCTAGAAAATTATTTTAAAAAATAATTTTAAATATAATAAATAATTAGTTATTATAATAAATAAATTATTTAAATTATAAATTTGGTAAAAAAAAAAATCTTGATAATTAATTAGATACCAATCATGTATAATAATAAAAATTAATAACGCAATAATTTTTCTTATTTATTTTTATATACAAATACGTGTCCACTATAACATAATAATATAAATATTGAGATAAATAACATTATACGCTAGCTATTACTGAAAATACATAATACACATCTTTTATTATTATGATTTTTTTAATGATAATAATATTTATAATTAATTCATAAATTAATGATTTTTTTAAGTACAATATTTATAATTTATTTAAATATAATCTATATATATAATTAAAATTATTTTATTCTTTATTTACCAGAAACCTATTATATCTCTAAATTTATAACCTTTCAACTCTCTAGTTTCTCTTTTAACATATGTTCTCTTTCTAATGTCACTCATTAGTAATTTGCAAAGAATAGATAAAATTTTATTGACTTAAACTTTGATGAGATTGAAATCTAAAATAAATAATTGTTGCTAGAGTTGTGTAGTATTGATTTATTTCCGTTAATAAATGAGCATAATTATGATGATATTTTAGTTATATAGGTGAAAAAATATTGAAGGATATTATATATAAGATTTAATCCATCATTTTAATTGATTAAAACTATTAGCTTTATGTTTGTTAGAATGTTTTTAGATTTATTAGAAAAGTTAGGAAGAACATTTTAATCCATTAAAAACACATAAACCTAAAGTTATCAACTTGGCTCTATTTTAATTGATTAAAATATTTATTCAATTAGAAACATTTAAGTTTCAAGTTCAAATTTTTTGTTTTATTTTAATTTATTAATACAACGAAAAATTATTAACAATACATTTTTTTTTATCTTTGTCTATCTTATGTCTTTTTTATTTTATTTTTGTGGTATATTCATTTGAACTAGGAGAAGATTTATTGATATTGTAAATGTTTAAATTTCTTCTTATTTAAAGATAGACTTATATCAGTGTAGGATATTTCCTTTTTGGATTCTATATTTAAGAGAAATGATTTGATGTACATAAGTGTTTGTATGAACATTTTTATGATTTTTATGAATGAAATTTATTATTTTGATATTGTGAAAGTGAATATTTAATACATATGTCGATTTAGATGACATCCCTTTTAACTTTCAAACTAAGTAATAAATTATTTTGTCAATTGGGTTCAATAATAATTCTTTTTAGAATTTATTATTTTGTGATATTTGTTTTATGTAAAGAAATTAATATTAAAAATCATAACATTTGATAAATATTTTGGATGTTACACACTATATTACACTCTCATAATAACTACCATCTACATTAAACACATCACATTTGAGAATGAATAATACTTCATCACATATCAAACTATTTGATAAATAACATAACAACATAAATGAATTCAACGTTCATCTTCGACACATGAAATGTAACATTAGTTATGACTATACTGCATTTTAAAGTATTAAAATACAATCAAAGTAAAATAGATTGTAGAAAATATGGAAATATAACTTGTGTGAGAATCCTCACTTAAATTATATTTTTTAATTAAAAATAATTCTTAGGTTTCCCTTTGGACAATAAAAAAAATCATTTAAATTATAAGTTTTAGAGAAAAAAATCACTTATCTTTTAATATTTCTCACTCTAAAATGAGATTGGTTGGTTTGAATAACAAATTCATATATCTTATTTTAAAGTAATTTTTTGAAGATAATAGTAACAAATTATCTTTCCATACAATTAAACATGAAAAATATGTATTGAATATAAGAAATTTGTGACAATTGAGATTTTTTTATATTACATTATATTTTTCTATCTCATATTATATATGAAATTGTAATTCTTTTTCTAGTAATTCCTTATCTTGCAAATTTATTTATTCATACTAATTTTTCACATAAATGATAATTAAAATATCAATTTTATTAATTTTTTATCATAAAACATGAATGGATAGTTTAATCCTTACATTTACAAACAAAAAATTTGCCTGGTTTTTCACATGATCCACTATTGTGTCCTTTTGATATGCAACATGGATTACAAAAATGGTCACCTGAAGTGCATGGTAATCCATCACAATGCGGTTTTGATGAATCACTTGGTGTTATTATTGGTGCTCCACTAACAGGTTCTGCAATGATCAATTTTGTCATAAGAAAAGAATTCACATGTTTTATAAATAAATTTATTTAATTTACTATCTTAATTTTCAACATATAAAATGGATACAAAATTATTAACTATTTTTTTTTGTCTTCTCTTCTAATGTTGACTAGAGAATAACTTAAAACAATATTTTTTTTCGTGGAAGTTATATGTTATAAACAAACTAAACAGTGAAATGAAATCATCTTACTAATTACCTTGAGGGAGAACCATAGCAACAATTACAATTCCCAAGAGAAAAATTTGATTGAAATGGAAAGCCATTGCAAGAGTGTTCTTGAAATAAAGGTGTTTCTCTGCGTGATTTAGGAATACTTGATAAGAATTCTCAAATATAGTGTGAATGTCTAAATCTTAGTCTAAAGAGTAATTCTTATAGTTCTTTCTAGATAAGTATAGTATTAATGAAATTTTAATTTCATAATTACATTAATTAATTAATTAATTAATGGTGTTTTAATTTGTTAATGTATTACATTAAAAATTAAATAAATGTTAAAATTCAATGGTCTAATTCCTTTAACATTGACATCTAAAGTAGTTTATATTATTAATAAAAATTGGTATCTAAAGTAGTTTATATTATTAATACAAATTTATAAAGTAGTTTCTAAATTAATATATAACCATTAGATAACAAGGTTTTAACTATTAACTATTTTATATTCTAAATTATTCTCTATTAGTCTTTTAGAGACTAATTGAGAATCTAAAATATTAGTAGCTAAAACTGTTTTAATTGCTGCATTTTATGAAGTTATACATGTCATTGAAGTAACTAAAAAGATGGATCTTACTAGTTTATGTCTTGAATGTATTTCTGTCTTGGTTTGTGTTGCATTTACTGTTATGATTAATGTTCCTTGAATTCTTCGTAATAGGTGGAACACTTATCTTGATCATTGTGGGGGGAATCAGGTTTAAAATTTCTCACTTTTTTTGTAAAGGAAATGCATGTGCTGACAATCTTGTTAACTTATGATTTATTCATAGAGAACAATTTCATTGGTACGATAGACTTCCATCTAGTATTTTCTTATGATTATTTATTAATAGGTATAGATTACTATGTATCGTTTTTCTTAGGTTTTTTATATATGAGTTTTGGTCTAGTCCCTCCATATTTGTTTATATATATTTTTTTTTATTTTAATAATACTTTTTTCACGTGGTGAAATACTATTGTTGATACTTGAGGTGTTAATCTAGCTTTGATGAGATGTCAAGCTCGTGATACCTAATATAAGAGCTTTTATAAATAAAATATATTAATAGTTAAAATTTTGGTAACTAATTTAGATATAAATCTAGAAACCATTTTATACATTTTTATTACTAATAGAAAACACTTTAGATACTAAAATTTTTTTTTAGTTTCTAAGATAGTCAACATAATGACTAGTTATTTTTTTTATCTTTAACTTGGTAATTATTTAATAATTTTCTTGTAGTGTATTATTTAATACAATAAACGTTACTAACTCAAAATTAATAATTTTCAACTATGAATACACTTATCCTTATCATTTAATACAATAAACATTACTAACTCATTTAATACAATAACATATAGAGGTGTGGAAGAAACAGCTTAGAACGAAATCAAGGTGTTGGGCCTTATAGGTGTAGAAAGAAACAGTTTAGAACGAAATCAAGTGTTGGGCCTAATAGGTCCATTATCTATTATTATAAATAGTAAACACTTTTTTAGAAACACTTAAAAAGAGGAATCAACTTTTAAAACCAATTCAACTTTTTTTTAAGTTCAGAATAACCTCAAATTATTTTCTCACATTATAAAAGAATTTTCATCTTCAATTCATCATTATTATTTAAATTGTGAAATTTGCAAATATTCTCTTTAATATAGTATTTAATTATTTTATATTCTATGACATTTTTTTTAAAAGAAAAAATATAATAATTTAACATTCTATAAATTAAAATAAAAAACATAGTATCTTTTAACAAATTCATTTTAAATTAAGAGACAAAATCCACTTCATTTTTTCTTCACCATAAAGTATAAATATCTAGTTAAATAACATTTTATAAAAATAACAATAATATTCCATCAGTAATAAATTGTACATAAGAAAAAGAAAAATAATAAAAAAAAATAAAAATTTACTATTATCGTTTGAAAGAAGGTGGAGGCAAAAGATTGTAACAGTTGCGAGCCAACCTGATGCAGTCGAGGCGGTGGAAGATCTCGGCGTTCGGATCTCTCTCCGCCACCACGTCCGACACCCTCACCTGCACGCCGCCATTGTACCGGCTCAGTCTGCCTCTCACCCTCGCCACCGCGCCGATCTTCACCACTCCGACGAAGCGCGCCGCGAGCTCGTGGCGGCGGCGGCGGACGACGGAGGGGGAATTGGCGTCGTTAAGCCAGAGAACGCAGGGGACGCAGCCGGTGCCGTCGTCAATGATGAAGCGGAGGAGCCTCTCGTGCTTGAGGTGGCGCAGGGTGACGGTGCCAAGGGTTTCGACGAGCGAGAGCGGGATTCCTCTGCGGGAAAACGACGGTGAGGATTCGGAAGAATGGGAAGGGAATGGCTTCAGGGAGAGGAGATCGAAGGCGAGAAGCTTGACGTGCGTGTTCTGAAGCGCCACTGCGTTGTTGTTCGCATTCTCCATCTTCTTCAACTTTCCCTCTTTCTCTTTCTCTTTTTCATAACACAAACTACTTCACCACACTTTCTTCTTATATCAGAATTTGGTTATTGAAATTAATTAAATAATATTTTTTTAAAAAAGTAATTTGAACATTCGTATTGATTCATTAATAAGAAAAAAAGAAAATTATACTCAAATTATAAATCAATTTAGATATAATAATAAATAATTTCAACCTCGACTGGAAATTATGTTTTCACACATTTCACTTGATAATTACTGGTAAAATTCATTTCATTTTTTCTAAATTTTAATTAATAATAATATTAAAAATGCGTTAAATTAATGAATTTTTAATAAACATGTTGTGATTTTAATTATCAAAATACATAAAATTTTAAAAAATTATTAAAATATAACTTAAATTTTATAAACTTATTATTATTTTAAGTCGATTTATTTATTTTGATAATTTATTTTATTTTATTTATTTTAAAAAATAACTTTTGAAATAATTATTAATAAAAATAATTAAATTAATATTCTGAAATACATTTAAATTTAAAAAGTATAAGATAAATATGTTTAGATATTATAGGGAAGAGTAAAGAGAACGTCGTGATGTGTTAAAGAATATCTAAATTTTTTTATAAAAAAAATACAAGAAAAGAACGTGGTATAATATAGATGAAAATTTATTTTTTGCTGATTAAATTTCTTTTATAGTTAAAATATCGCATTACTTCTTAAAAATAATTTTGAATACTAAATTATTAAAGTTTCTAGTAAAAAAAATACCACTTTAATAGAAAAACTCAAATAAATAGTTTCAACGACATTTTTTTATTAATTAAACATACTTTAGTCATTGATACTGGAATCATACTTTCTAAAATTCAAAATTTCCATATATAAAAATTCTCTTATGCCAAACCTTCTTAAAATTAGTAGAAGAATAAATAAAGAGAAGTGAAAATGAAAATGATAAAAAAAAAAGGAAGAAATAGAAAGAAAAAAAAACTAAAACAAATTTAAGTGTGCATATATCTTAGTTTTTCTTCTAAGGTTTAACTCAATCACTCATGAAAAGCAAGTGCATTAGATTCTTCAACTCAATTATTTCAACTTTGATCCTTCCAAAAATTAAATGTTTATGTTGGGACTTTAGAAGATCATATTTTCTCATTACCATCATAGTTATTAAGACACATTTTTTAAACTCATTGATTTAAGAACTAGATTTTTTAAATCTGACATGTAACATAGATAAGTTATTTTAACAAGTGACTTGGTTTATCTTTAGATTGATGATGGAGAATGAAAAAAAAGAGAATGGAATGGAATATCACTTTATTATTTGGATGTTTTACAATCAAACAAAATAAATTTTTCATTCTCTTACTAGTAAAAAAGAAAGTTATATGTAATTTTTAATAACTTTTAATTTTTCATTGTATCTTTATTTTAAATATATTATCCTTACGAGAATAATATTTACAAAGATAAAATAACTAGTTTATAATATATTTGTTCATCGAGTATTAGGAAAATAAAATAAAATTAAAGTTAAACAATAAAATTCAATATAATCGTTAATTAAACCGATATACTTTTTAAATAAAGTTGATTAGAAGATTTTTCCTTTTTAAGAAACCTCCAACGTGTATGGTAATTAGATGTTGATCCATTTCAAATTTCTCTCAAAGCATCAAAATAAAAAGAATCTTTTGAGAATAGTTAAATTATCGTAAAACTAACAAAACTAGCACAAGGTTATCACTAATCAAGGTTTTTCGTCACTAATTTTAGTTGTTATTAATTTATAAGAAAACTTTTTCGTGATAGTTTTGGTTGTTGAATTTATAACTACGGTTTGTTTGCATAAAATCTTAAAGAATTTGAATATATTTTGTGTTGGCTTCTTTGTCTATAAACAATAAGCAATGTTCTTACAAAAGGGATCGATAACTCTCTTCAAGTTAAGTATGCAAACTTCTTTGACTGACCTCTTGAATTTGGCTCTCTAGGTTGGGTTACCGGCTTCTCCCCTAGATTAGGCTATTGACTTTTCTTTTCGGATTGGGCTCTCTAGGTTGGGCTCTCGACTTCTCCTCTTGAATTGGGCTTTCTAGGTTGGGCTATCGGCTTCTCCCCTCGTTGTCCTCTCACGTCTAGGTGTGTGTACTTGTAAGATGCTCTGATGCTAAAGTCAGAAGTAATTCATATAATCATCAGATAAAATTCACTCTACTTACCTGTTAGACTGATGTTCTATTTATAATGTCTTCTTATTGGGCTTAAAACTTATTTGAACCTTTCCTTTTGCTCCCAATATCATTTTAAACTCACTTATTAATTAGGACGTTATTAATTAAAACCTTATTAAATTGGGTCTTGATAAAATATATATATATATATATATATATATATATTTTAGCTAGACCTTTCAGTACATTATTTCGGTTATACCTCTCGGTCCTAACATTACTATCAACAAATTGTACAAAAATATATGAAAGAAGATTAATATATATTTATACTAATAAAAATAAAAATAATTATTATCACTTCAAAAACCTATTAATACATACTATTAGAAAAGACCTATAGCTTTCAAACCTTCCTCTTCCGAGTTGTTTAGGTTTATTACATCTTGATTGCTCTTCTCGTGATTCTATATTTATGTTCCAAAAGTATTTAATTTTTAATTTTATAAAATTAATTTTAGTGCCAAATATGCAAAACGGTTTTGGATAAAAACTCATAAATTCTAATGCAATGGTTAGCTATGGATTTGGAAAATGTTATTTTGTTTTTATATTATTGGTAAGTTTTAATTTTCCATATAAAAATAGTTAAATAAAATTGGTCTCATGCTACCAAACAGGAACAAGAGGTAAATTCCAATGGAATAAACTCGTTTTATTCTTTCTTATCTTCTATTAAACTAAATCTAATTTTTTCTAAAAAGTGAGATTAGCTAAAAAAAAGAGAATACAAACATTGTTTTAAGAAAAAAATATAGAAAAATAGTAATTACATAAAGTCAAATAATTAATTAACTAAATTTTATATGTTTAAAACTTAATTTAAAAATTAATACTCATCGTTCAAAATTATCTAACCCACAACTTTTAGAAAGCATGTTCACTTTTTAACTTAATCTTTATACATATGTATAACATATTTTTAATTTGATGTATACATAAATTAACAAAATTATCGAATTCGCAACTTTAAAAAACATATTTACTTTTTAGGTTAATCTCTCTATATATAACATATTTATTATCTAATCCACAACTTTTAAAAAAACATGTTACTTTTTAACTTAATCTTTAGATATATAACATATTTTTAATTTGATGTATACATAAATAAAAAATATATTCTTCTTCTACAATCTTCATATCATTCGTATTTTTTGGTGTGGACATCTAATTAATTTTTGTCTTTTGATTTTTAATTTTATTGGAAATACCTTGACATAATTAATATATTTGTAAAGATTTGTTGAACCTCGTAGTTATTAATTTAAATTAATATAAATATCACGATTAATATTTGAACTAATTCAACATTACATAAGAAAATTATAATTAAGAGTCATTTATGTATATATGTGGCGGAGCCTAAGTAATGTTGATCCACTTGATACATAATTCGCTATTGTGCTGGTAATCTCTGAATTCTTCAAAGTTCTTCCTCTCCCACGCGCGTGCTTTGTTGATCGGTGAGGGTAGCTGCAATTGCACTTCGACGCTCAAGTCAATGTTAGTGATTGGTCTATTCTCTTAACATATGAAAAACGTACATTTTTTTTCACTTTAGAAGTCTCTTCTATAGGTTGACTTGGGTCTTCACTCGTGTGGGCCAGATAACCAGTTTGTCAAGACATGCAGTAGTCATCAAGTAGTGTGTAGTGACTTCCTGATATTGTGAAAATGCGTTTCAAAGTGTATCTTTAACTCATTCAACGTTAGTTGTAATTGTTTTCTTGTCACGTATTTATTACGTTGTATTATTAATTAATGTATTCAATCATCCGAGGTTGACGGGTAAATTATTAATATGCCATCTAAAGTACAATTTACTACTTTAAATTATTAATATGCCCTCTAACTAAGTAGTTGGGGACTACTCCTAAGTCAAATACTTGTTATATACTATTTCGGTGTTAGAGTATATATATATGTATACGTATATGATTTAATAAGTTCTACTACATAGAATACATAATGAATTTAATCTTAAAATAATTAATGTATTAAATCTGGAAGAATAATTAGTTCTTGACATGTGCTTGAAAATGGCTTGGTTGGTTGGGTCGTCCAAAACATTATTAATGAACGCTGACATCAGATAATTCATAATTATCTCCGAGGGGTATTTATGGAAATAAAAATACGAGGAAGGGCAATTCTGGTAATCTATGTGGGAATAAAATCCCTGCCTGGTCACCATGTCATTATCACGCAGATTTGTAAATGCCACTTCAGTTTTTCTTTTTTCTTTTTTCTTTTCTTCGTTTCTCTCTTTTCTGTGTTGCAATACCTCAAATTTGGACACACAAAAAGGTAAGAAACACAAAGAAAGAAAGATCCACGTGAGACAAAAAAAAAATGATTCATTTTCAGAATCAGAAGAACCCCTTATACACAAAAATTTGCACTCTTCAGTATTGAGCAATAGGGATAAAAAAAGAGACACAAAAAAACAGTGGTTGGTTAAGTTTTTTCCATCACTACGTTGGTCAACAAAGGTTGCTCTTTTTGGACCCTTTTCCAACATCCTTGGAACATGGTGTTTTTTTTTTTTTTTTTTTTTTCTTTTTCCACCCTTCTTCTCCAGC
>Ga0123342_1001756_pt1 | contig 36587 bp, 13 predicted proteins | sample Turbeawhitnodule_FD_89960 | JGI IMG/M metagenome (GOLD analysis project Ga0123342, IMG submission 89960) | Root nodule microbial communities of legume samples collected from Mexico - Turtle bean Mexico white nodule | ecosystem: Host-associated > Plants > Roots > Nodule | place: Mexico: Nepantla... | reverse complement strand
TAAAATAAAAAAAAATATATATATATATATATATATATATATATATATATATATATATATATATATATATATATATATATATATATATATATATATATATATATATTGTATATTGTGAAGGAAAAAGTAGATTTGTTGCATGTATAACACAGGAAAATATATATAATTTATTGATGGTTAATGAGTATATTAATGAAATTTTTTTTAAAATATAAGAAAAAAATGAAATTAGTGTGAAGTTAAAAGGTTTTATAGATGCATTTTATTGAATGTTTAACGAAATTAAATTACACGTATGATAATATGAGGAAGAAAAATGGTGTATTTGAAATATAGAAAACGTAAATTGACAGTTACCTACTTGAAAATAGTGTTGAAATAGTGGGTAGCTAGGTTGCATGATTCTGGCACCAAAACAATATTTTAAGATAAGGGCTAATATTTTTTGTTGAATGAGTCAATCTCTATGCTTTTCTATTCAACCAACCCTTTCTATAAAATTCACAATGGTCTTGTTTAATTTTCCAACTTATATAGATATATGTAAGATCATTTTTTCATTTTCATTAATATCTTCAAACTATATATATATATATATATATATATATGAGAAGTATATATATGTATATATATTTTTATACATTATTATCCAGTTACAAATTTACATATGAGATGAATTTATTGGTTTGTCTTAAAATCATAATTAGTTTTGAATGGGGTTGGAATCAAGACAACGATTGTCTTCCTTCTCGGTCGGTTGGTCAGTCCACGCTCGGATGATACCTGCAAAAGGCACTCTAACATTCAAGTGAGATTTTGGTGTTCGACACTCAGTGCTATTAGTACTGGATGGTGACGTATCTGATTCTTGGAATTTGTGTTTATTTATATGATTATCATGAGTCATTTGTTATTAGACTAGATTAGGAATTTAGATCATGATTAGAAATGTATTACCTAATGATTGACCACTGATTAATCTTGTTAATCATCTGTTTGGACGTAATAGTATTGGTGATATCGGTCGGTTACTTGACCTCCAGACCCGACCAGTACAATAAATATGATTTTAATTTATTAATATAACTTAACAAATGCACCAATAATATACAAAAATTAAAATCAATTTTCATAGAACTTCTCATATGTAATACGGAAATCAAGGATTGTTCTTATTAGGTGATAAATAATGACTTTGGTTAAACTTTATGGATATTTCTCATTGACTAATATACTTTATTGGATTATCTTTGAATTGTTGCGCATATAATATATTTTTATATTTAAAAAATATCTACTTCATTAGCTACCAAATTACAATTAAGACTTTTTAAATATTAAATATTAAATATATACAACACCAACGTGCTTCTTCTTCACAGTCATAATATTGTGTTATAATCCATACCAACTCTGATTTTAATTTTTAGATGTGTGGCCCCTCACTGGGGGTGTATTTAGAAAAATTATTGATTTTTAAAACATTGGTAAGCTTAAATGTAAGCCAAATTCTTCCTCAACCTCCATATATTTGTCTTGCACCTTCATATTAATAGTAAAAAAATTATTTTAATCATTTTAAAAAATTTAAATGAGTCATAAACTTACATTTTTAAATAACATCAGTTGCGGCCTACATCCACATACCTCCCTTTCAGTCTACATCCACATACCTCCCTTTCAGTCGTATTTTTTTTTTCAATCATAACATTTTCATTTTTCTTCATCCACATGTGTGAAAGTTGACAAAAAAAATCGTTATATTTAACGTTTACGAATGTGAACATATTTTTATTTAGCTTTAAATTCCATTTGTTTCACCTTTTAAGTTATTTTTTTAAGTTTGTAATTATAAGATTTATCTCAACTACCAATGTTCATCATTAACAATCATAAACAATCATCATCACTTAAAAGTGAAAAAAACAAAACACTCTTCACCCTACTCAATAAAACAAAACTTTTTGTGTACATATTACATGCACACAACAAAATATTAACACCTAAAAATAAGTTTACAAAAACAGTTCAAATAAGATATATTTACTTGTCCTTTAAAAAAGTGGAAATAAAATTTCTAACAAGAAAATGTAAACACACAGCACAAGAAATATAAAACGAGATATAAAATTTCAATAAGATTACTTTTTTTTTCTCATTAAAAACACCAATAAATTAAACTAAAAATTCTAAGACAACGTGATTTTAGAAAGAAAGTAATGAATACTAGCATTTGAAACTAACCCTTATGTATTTTTTTAAAATAATTTATCATAAATTGTCTATCTGAAAATTAACTTATTATTTAGTCACTGACCCATGGTAATCAATCTATAATAGGGTAATTCTTTATATTTAGTAAGTTGCTGGTAAATCAAAATGGTAGAAATTTTTATTGAATTTTTATCATTTAATTTTTTATTCTGTATTATTTATTTATCGAGAATCTTTTTATTGATATAATAGACTACCATATTCTTAAAATTTTATATTAATATTTTTCTTTATGTGATGACAAATGATTGTTGTTACTTGAAGTATCAATATAACTAATATGTCAAGTTACATGATGATACCTAACATGAAACTTTTATTTTTTTTATAAAAAGTTTTCATGTTAGGCATCCCTATGCACTTGACATCTCAGCTAGGCTGACACCTCAAGTAACAACAATCATCTACCATTACATGAAAAAAAAAATTATTAAAAAAAGAAAAAAGAAAGAAAATACAAAAATATGAGGGGACTAGACCAAAACTCATGTTAACAAAAACGATACATAGGTAGATTATACCTATTCATAAAGAACTCTAAGAATAGACTAGCTAGGAGTCTATTATACCAATGAAATGATTCTCTATGAATAAATCCTAAATTAGTCAACTTATCAGCACACGCATTCCCTTCACGAAAAATATGAGTAATCCTAAACCTGATTGTCCCACAAAAATTAAGACAAGTATTCCATTGATTCTGAAGCATCCACGAAACATTAGTCATAACAGTAAACGCAGCACAAACCAAGGTAGAATCACATTCAAGCCATACATTAGTAAATTCCATTTTTTGAGCTTCCTCCATAGCATAGCATATATAACATGAAACTTTTATTTAAACAAATTGTTGATTCATTTTCTTTTTTAAAATAATTAAGGTGATTGGTATGGTTTAGCACAAGTCTGACTAAAAAATTGATAAAAGAGGAAAAGGTTGTCCTTTATACGACTTACAGCCTGTGAATTGCATTTAAAACACACAAAAAACATTATGAACACTGTTTAAAGAAGTGTCGGTCACCTTTAATTTAAGAAAACTCATTGGAATTTTTTATTGATTTTGATACAACTTATGAAGTTCTTTGTTTAACTCGTTAAGATAAGGATGTATTTTAATTAATTACATGTATTAATTTATCAACATAGATTATCATAACTTAACTTCACCCTACTATTTGCTATATAAAGTTCATTTGGACTTTAATTTAAAACTAAATCTGATTTTTTTTAATTATGCTTAGAATAGTTCCAATCCGACTTTATATTAATGTTTTTTAAATTTTGTTTACTTGTTTTAAATTTTGATAGGATTGAATTCAAATTTAAATTAAATGATATAATGTGATTATCATTTTGAACCTAATTAAAACAATTACCATCATCCTAATTTATCATGTTCTTACAAGGTCGGGTTCCTTCTATAGTGATTCTTTTTTTTTTCTCGTCTTTATGGTCTTCAAGCGTGGTGGTCTTCGATCGATTCTTCCATTCACAGAAATGAGTGGAGGAACATGTAAAGACATTCTAACGATCAAGTTAGTCTTAGTACAATGTGCAGGTGAGTCGAGATAGAAAAATGACCTTTGGCGTTGAGTCTCCTATGGTATTTATACCTTTTGGGTGGATCTCAGCTGTCATGGACTTGCTCGTGGATCCAAAAGAGTGGTCAATCATACCTTAATCACGACTTATCACTAAACTGACTTAATGACAGTTAATTGTGAATTTATAAGTTGTGTTTAGATTAAAAAAGTCATTCGGCCTTCTCGATTATTAGACCATTTTGACCTTTTTTACTATCTAGTAGTACACGTCTCACTTTATCTTTGATGGACCAATATTGATAAAAAAAACCAAAACAAAATAAAACTCACCATAAAAATTAAAGAAAAACTATATCATTTGGAAGTGACAAGAAGAAATATCATGGAAGTTGGACAAACTTGAATCCAAAATTCAGTTTTCATCCATAATTTTGATTTTCTTTGTAAGTTGTGTAATAGTTTTTTGTTCGATCTGGAGATTGATTGTTTTATATGGAATTTAAATATTAAAAAAAGTATATGTTAAGATATAATTAACCACTTTATTAATCCTGAATATTTTTTGTGTAATAATAATATAAACATTAATAAAGTTATAAGAATGTGTAGAAAATGTAATATATTGAAGTAAAAGCACGAGATGTTGACTAAATAATATAGTACCCGTGGCTTGACTATTAAACTGAGTTTAAGTAAGCATTAGTAAGTCTATTCTTTATCAAACACCAAGTCCAAAAGTTAATGCTATGACTTTCTTACTTTTCAAAAAACAACTACTGTGGAAAATCTTTGCAGGAAAACTATTGGATCATATATATATAATAATAATAATTTAATTTATTATTAAATATCATAATTAAAAAATTATCAATAAAAAATATTTTCTTAAGGTTGAATGATAATGGTTGGAAATATGTTAACTGCTATATATATTATTGTATCCAGATGAAATATTTATTCTTAAAATATATATATATATATATATATTGAGAAAATTTTCTTTGCCTATATATTATCATATTTTTATAAGATGTACTCTTATAAAAGTTATTACTTTTGAAAAAGTATTCTTTTTAGCATGTTAAACTAAATACCCACTTGTGTTGTCAAGAAGTTGGTACTAGTGAAATTGGATTTGACCATGTTAAGTTAAATATCTAAGTATTAGCAAGAGATTTATTTAAAATTAAAGGAAGTTGACTGTGTTTTTTCAATTTTAACAAATAATTTTTTTTAATTTCAATTGCTATTAGAAATGGTCTAAAAACATATTTATTCTTGAGTTATATATTATACTTTTATCACACAACTTTAGATAATAAGAGATTTTTAATATACTCATGTCAGAAACAAAATCACGTTACGAACATGAATAAAAAAAATTATGTAAAATAAAAATAAAGAGATGAAGTCGTTACTATAGTTTATTGTAAAAAATTATGAAAAAATTAAGAAGATGATAAGCAAATTAGATTTGAGGTTCAGAAGTCGATTATATGTAGACAAAGTATTAACAACTCTACAACTATATGAAGACATTATGTTTAATTAAATATGTAAAATAAGTGTGATTTATTAAAATATTATTTTTTTCGACAAATATAAACAAAATGCATGAAGAGAATTTTTTGAATTTTTATCTACATATTTTCATAAATCAGGTTTACACAATTCTAAGATTAAACTATTTGAGTAGGTGTTAGTGTGAGATGGACTTTTTTTATATTTATATTCTTTTGGATTTTATGTTTTTATAAAGAAGGAATATTGAGTAAAGTAACCCTAAACCCTAAACATACAATTATTCCAAATTTTAAAAATATTTAGGTAAGAGGTGGTGTGGATATTAATTTGACTATGGCGAATAGGAAAACTACTGGACCAGCAGAATAGACTCAGGTTTATTTGGTAAAAGTGGTGCACATATTGAAAGTGTGGTGCAAATAGTGAAGCGCAGGGGGTGGGGATTTTAAATAAAAAGAAGGGGTATCAAACAGTAAAACTGCCGCGCCAGCAAGATGGGCCACGGTTTCTCTAATTTAATTATTTTTACCGAGTGGTGCATGTGTGAAACAGGGGTGCTTAAAGTAAAAGAAACCCAATAATCAAAATGGCCCACATTTGTGGTTAATTGATTGCAACTTGATTAAGTCATCATATTATTTTAACATTGAATTGTAGATTTCATTCATTTTACAAAATGAAGTTCAAGATAAATATTGTCATTCTCTGGTATAGTATATTTAACTATAATACAACAACCACAACGTGATAGTTCTCATAATCTATCACCACTCTAAGTTATCTACAAATGAATAGGTATCATTTCTATAGAACTCAAATAATGTTTAGGATTTAAGGTTTAGGGTTTAATTTCGAGTGAAGCAATCAAGGTGATAAGAAAAAGTTGAAAGCATAGCTTTGATCATCTAGCAAGACAATGAATTCCCTCTAACCACCAATGTTTCTCAGACGTTCCAGCACATCTTTTTCGCCAGTGAGTTGCTTAACCAAACCTTTGAATTCACCACAAAAATTCAATACCTCATGCTAAAATTAAACAAAACCAATATAGTAAACAATACTGCATGATAGAATTTGTAAATCGATCATATAAGTTTAACACAATTTCATAGTGAAACTGACTAGCGTCGAAATATCTTTGCAAATACCTGAGTCTAACAGACTAATAGCAGCAGAAGATTATCAGATACTCGCTATGAGATATTCGGTCTAGTCCATAGTTAGAACAAATATAATTCATGATTTCCAAGATAGATAGAGTACTAAAGTAGTAATTATGCAAACATGCAGGGCAGCTAAAAGTTCTTTCCACAAAAGGGCATATACAACATAAGGTCCATCACTGAATAAATTCTTACTGTTGGTATAATCGCGACAATCGTGCAGGCCAATTCTCAAATCAGTTTCCCATTTTTTGTTGAATTCTCTTGCTATTTCCACTGCATCCTCAGTTGAATATCCAACAAGCCAGCATTTGTTTTTTGGCAACTTTTGTAACTTCCTCGCCAGAACAACACCTAGGAATAGAACAGAGTTCATGATTTTATTAAGGTAATATAACAACATTTATGGAGATAAAATCCAATCAGAAAGTTCAAAAAGCTGTCACAAATAAATCGGTCCAAAATGGTCAAGTTTGCTATGACAAAAGGTTGGCATCATAATGTCATCTTAGAAGAACTAAATGCACCAGGAATCAAATTCTTGATGCTGAAGCTCCCACAATAGCAACAGCACATTGAAAATTTTCCTCTGAAATGCTATGACAGCAGATTTGATCATATGCTTTCACTGATGATAACAGAGGCTACAAGGAAACTATATAAATAACATAAAAGTTCATATATTCAGATAACAACATCTTTCATCATCGTTAAGATATTCAGATTGTGATTTTTTTTATATGATTGCCCAACTGCAGTCACAATCTAGAATAGCAGCAATAACACAAAAGGGCCTAATTGAGAGTTCCATATGGTATGCAAACTTTTAAATCCAATAATTGACTAGTAATCTAGGTAACTAATCTCACCTGGCACTGCTCTACCATACATAGCTGCTAAAGCCACATATAAATCTTCGGGATCTTTGGGCTGAAAATCAAACACCAGAACCTGAAAAGGCATTATCATTTTTGTGACTAGCTTAGAACTCAAGCTTGAACAAAATGGCAGTCATTGGTGATATTAAATTACTAAAACAAAAAGAAGCCTACATTTCTATCCCCAATAAGCAGCAAATCAAATTACACAAAATACAGAAGACTGGTTTTTGAAAAAAATAAGACTAATCAACAATTAAACACTAAGTAATACATTTTTAATTACGAATCATATTTCTAATCCGAACCAATAACAAAGTGTTCATGTCATCACTCAACTAAATACAAGTTTAATAGTTCTTTTAGTTCCAATCCAAAGAGGTAATTACTGAGTAGTACTAGGAAGGAAATGAAAATATGAAGAAGAAAGGAAATTGACCTGAGAAGGTGAAGATGGTTTGATGATAACCATGAAATGCTGCAAATCCCAGAAATTGAGGGAGTAAGCAGCAGACAGAAGCAACTGGGGTGGTCCCTTTGTAGCCCTTAGAGGCATTGCAGCTACATACACTTCATCTCTCCCTCTCACCATTGCTGAGTTCCAAAACAACGATACCATTTTTTCCCCACAATAACTACCAAAGCCAAACTCTTACATAGATTATAGACACATCCCACATCGCTAAACTCAACTCCTCAATTCAACTCTATCCGTTGCAGCTTTTACTGCCTCAAATTGCAGGTCCAAATATCACTTTAATTTATTCTTTTTCTAAAAATAAATAACTTTTACTTTTTGTTTATTTAAATTAGTTATATGCAAATATTTTAGAATTTTGGTTTTACACTTTCTTTAAAATTAAAAAAAAAAATACTTCAATGATAAGAATATTTGTCATTTTATTATTTTTTTAACGCTAAAATTCGTATAAAGGTGTATAGATTTCGTTTATATTGTTATTTTATAAATTAATTTCTTCGTTTTTTCACCCATTTTAATCTATTTTTCTTGTGTTGTCCCTTACTAAATAAAAACTAATAAATTAAAAAATATGCAAATGAAAAAGAGTTGCCCATATCTAACCTTTAAGAAAGGTGTTAATTAATGTGAATCATCATATGGTTAATGTCATTACTCATAGAGATCTCTCTTTAATCTTGTGTGTAGTTATTGTTCTGTCATTAGTATACATCATTTTTGTTATAACACATAGTATGATCTATACACCACATTTGTGCATTACAAGAGAAAAATGAAGATGGTACAAGAAATGGTTGATAAGTTTAGTTTCTCCAAATGTTTCAATCTCAATCTCAAGTCGGAGAGATAGGATCTGAAGTATTAACCAGAGATCGGTGTTTTATCACAGTTTTGTCCTTAAAAGTTGTCTTCATGTATTGAAGAAGGAATGAATATATATATTGTCTTTCATCTTAACTCCTGAATTATGTGATAGGTGGTATGGAACAATGAGAAAGCATCCCAGAATCACAACTTTGGTTGATTAAGGAGAATGGAAAAGAAACACTGAATTGGCAACACAATGTAATATAAGATACTAATAATGTACGTATTTATTTGATCAAACAAAGTTATCCTGCTGCATGCAGAATGACACAAGGACCATAACAGACTTCATTCATTCGTACTTGTACTACCTTGAATGGAGAGCCACACACTAATTCCCGCATAGAGTACATAAACAGATCCAAAGAGTACAACTGATGCACATGTCATGTGGTTTGAGTACGAAGTTGTTGGCATTTCTGAACTCAAGTACCTCCTCTCACATCCCTCCATTCTTCCTATTTAGCTACACATTTTATTATACCACTAAGCAAACAAAACAAACACATGCAACAACCAACGACACATAATGCAATCACTCTCATAAACTGCACATTTTCTTTTCTTTACTCAGTCTTCTCAGTTGGACCCTCCTCGCTCTTCTCATCACCTTCTGCGATCACTTCCTCCTCTTTCTTTTCATCTGACCCTTCTGTCTCAACCTTCTCCACCTCACTTTTCTCTTCTGGGGTTTCTGTGTTTACCTCTTCCTTAGCTATTTCTTTCTCTTCTTTAACAGCATCTTCTTTCTGGGTCTCTGCCACAGCTTCTTCTGCTGCTTCTGCTGTTTTCACCTCAACAGGATCAGCATTTTCTTTTGCTTCCTCAGCAGCTTCTGTCTCGGAAATTTCCTCTTCTGTCTTCTCAACTGTTGGCTCTTCCGTGGCAGTCTCAGACACAACCTCTTCTGCCACTTCTTTAGTCTCAACTTCAACCGAGGGCTTGTCTTCTGAAGCTGCAGCTTCTGGGGCCTCTGTAGTTTCCTCGTTGGTTTGCTCAGTGACAGACTCTGGTTCTGGTGCTGGTGTTGGTGTTGGAGTCGCAGCAATTTCTTCTTTCTTTTCCTCCTCCCCCTTCAACGATGCCTCTATCTTGTCCTCAGGGAGGGCAACCTTTGCTGATACAACCTAAAAATTCCAATTTAAAGAAATATTCAGATGAAAATTCATATTTTGTTCATTAGAATCCTAACTTCAACTTTGTTGCTGAGAAAAGAAAAACATAATAAGGTGGTGGAAGTGGAGTTTCAACACTTCTTGCTCTTTTTTTCTTAGTAACCATTGGTTAATGTACCCTTCTCATAATTCTTGCAAAATACACTACATGGATGGAGTAACAAAGCTGCTAGATTAATATAGATTCATCTTTCTCTTCATATTAATACTCTAACAAATATGATTCATATGACTGATAGCAGAGGCTTCTTTGTCTGTAATGACAAACAAATTGTAATTTGCATTTAAACTACTTCATACTTTTCTGTATAATTTTCTCATACTTCAATCTCTTTTGACAGAGTTATATATACATTGATAAGATCCCAAGTGGCTGCTATCAGAAAAAAAAAATGATCATTGGAATAAGGAAAGCTAAAGAAGTGAATAATAGTTTCCTGCTTAAGATAACATAGAAGTAAGAACAGAAGGAGTATAAATATATGATGATGAAACTGAAAACAAATGAAGTAATGCCAAAAGAAGATAAGCAAGGAAGTATTTAGTAGAGTTACCTCAACAGTGGCCATTGGAATAGGAGAGAATGTGGAAGTGATAGAGAAGGAGGAAAGTTGAGAGTGATATAGAAGAAGGGTAAGGTTTTGATGAAAAAAAATGAGCATTAAGAGTGGCTTATATAGACATAAAGGGGTGTAGTAGATGGAAGAAAGGGAGAGGTGGGGACAGTTGAAGAATCTTGGGATTTGACCCTCCATCACTCAATGTTACTAAGCATGTTTGGCAATAATGGTGACAAAGGCTTAGAGATGAGGTTATATTATTATTTTATAATGCTTCTTTCGGATCTCTCAACTGAGAAGCTGAATAATGGAGAACGATTTTCATTGAGATCATCATTCTTTTCTTTCTAAGTTTCTGTGCTTTGTGCAGTCGGATTTACAGGGTGAACTATCAAATTCATACACACTGATTTAGTGGTAAAATAATAATAGTAATAAAAACTTAACATATGCTTCTTTTAACTAATTTATCAGTAAATTACATTTTTTTTTAGTGTAGAGTCTTGGGTCGAGTCCCAAAGAAGGTTATGTGGTCGTTTGGAGATGGACAAGTAATCAACTTTTTAGTCTCATTAGCTTATGCATGAAATTACGGGATCGTAGAATTTTGGATCGAGTCCAAGGTAGCGTGTAGAAGGAATAATCAGCTTTTTAGTCTCATTAGTTTATTTATGAGATTACAGGATCGTAGAATTTTGGATCGAGTCCAAGGTAGCATGTAGAAGGATCGTATGTAGATCTTGGTATTAAAGGGTTTTTATTCCATTACACTAAATCAAGAAAATCTCTAATAATTAACGATAAATATATATATATATATATATATATATAAATGTAAAAGAAGATAAAGGAAAAAATGGATCACACTAATTATAAGAGGACACTTATTATTGGGTATACGGAATGTTTTAGGTCTAAGATCGCCACTACTATTGTCTAAAACACTTATTTTTATATTTTTTTTTTGCAGCAGTTCGTTTTCTTAGAAAATTTTCATGACATGATATATCAGTACTCTACTTGGATTGATTCTTACAATTATTAGTTTGAAGATAGATTATTTAAATAAAAGGATTCAATTAAACTCTTACCCCATGTGTGATTTTCATCTCTTTATTCTATAATGCAAAAAAATTGCTGTCATAACTTTTCAATTCATCACCATAAACACTTTATTGAATCAAAAAGATAGATTACAGAAAAAAATGGTTAGAGTTCTGTGATTTTGGATGCAGTGAAATGAAATGTTCCATTGATGGATCCCAAACAAACAAATAAAATAAATAAATGGAGGATGGCTCCAGATCAGACCCTGACGCAGGTAAAGCAACAAACCGTCGTTCACCTAAACAATGTGGGCCTTGGTCGGCTGGTGGGCCTTGGGCCCATGTTAGTGGGCCCTGCCAGGAGATTCACATCTGGTACCGTACTTATACCCAATCGCTGCGTGCCACGTGGAAATCACGCACCGACCATTGTTTCTCCTTTTGATTTTGATGTGATGAGATGAGACTACAATTGTAAAATCAAAGTCTATGAATCATGCCACCATTGACATGTTCTGTTGTGTTTCATATTGCACTGTTGGGCTATGGGTAAAAAAATGTGTGTTAATTTTGTATGAAATGTGAAGTAAAGTCATGAACCCTAGAAACAAAATTTAAAAATTGGAGATCTGAAGCATGAGAAAGAACTGTGACAAGAATCCCTCAGAAACAGTGTAGAATTGTGGATCCTACTGGTTCCAAAATAGAATGATGAGGCCTAGGAATTAAAATTTGTGCATCACATCATCTTTCACATTGGAATTATTTACCTAACAACACATACATAACAGTGCCTCTTGTAGCTGTAAAACTGGAAACAGACACATAAAAAATAATTATTGCCAAATGTGTTTGTTCAGGGCATGAAAAGGTGCAATAATACCTGCTCTTTCGTTACGATTCAATCGAAAATATCAAGTTGTATAGTGATGTCAAATATGAAGATTTTATAAAAAAAAATATTACGAAACAATCTATGATTAAGAAAGAAGATAATTTTTATAGGTGTTGTAATCTCCTAATATGACCCAACAACGAATGTCCATTGAGGTAATATAAATAGTACGTATTTCAAAGAGAAATGTATGTCATTATCTACAGTACTCTGATAGTCGAATGCTGTCGATACCTCACTAACTTGAGCGTTGGAGTGTCTTCTCCAGATCCCCAAACCCGTTCGAGAACATGTGTTATTTTATATCTTATCCTCAGAATTTTTTATTTTTTATTTAGTTTTATTAATATAGTTAAAGAGTTTAATAAAATATACTGCCTAAAAGGTGTTATTGAAGAGTTGTTTGATTCCAAAATTCCAAATTAAAGTTAAAAAAGGACGTGTGCAAGTAAAAAGGGAGGTGTTTTTATTAATTACAGTTAATTTCTCTACAGCTTTTGAGCCTTTTTCATAACTCAGCGCAATTTAATGCGGTTGTCTTGTTATCTCTTTGCCCAGAAAAGTCTATGATATTCACACCCCAATTTTGCTCTTCGCACTTTCCATTTTTGTTTCTCATTTGCAGATTTAGTGGAAACTAAAATTGTAGTGCAGTTTTGAAACAATTTTTTGGAAAGTAATAATTTTATTTGTCACACTTCTCGTTTTAAATTATTTTTATATTCTCCAAATATCACTTTCCCTCACAACTTTAACACAAATTTACAAAAACTAGATGTAGTTATATTCTAATGTATTATTAAATTAAAACTAGTTATGGAATGTGTTTCTACATTACATTTTTTCCATGGTATAAAGAGAAACAAATTATAAAAACTTGTTTCTGAAGTATTAGAACATAACTATAGATATCACAAAAACAAATTTTCATGAAGAATAAGTGGGTAGTGTAAGAAAAAGTGGTGTAGACAGCATTAAAAACTCTAAATTTTGGATAAGCCCAATATCCATTGATATAAAATCACCATATTAAGAATAATATTACAAATATCGATAGAAAATTCGAACAAATTATATTTGCACTTTAAAAATTAAGGCATGTACTATCCTTGAAACTTCTTTTTCTTTTAACTCTAAAAAAGATCTATCAGTTAATAAATTATAAAATCATTTTCATAGATAATTTTCTATCACTTTTGTTATATAATTTATGACTCTATAAATTTAACTACAATTTGAATGGTGTGACAAAGAGGTGAATGGAACTCATTCAATGAAATAGAATATGTAAAAAAAAAAAACATTTTATAATTTGAAGTAAATCCTAAGATGAGTGTCTGTTGCAGAATGAAGGTTTTAACCAACCCGTGATTCTCTCTCAAGAAAAATAGCAATGCAAATGCTTGAGAACAAAAACAAGACAAAGATTTCGGATCACCACATGAACATTTCCTAAAATTACCCATAAATTTCTCTTTGCTCCTGAATTATTGACCATCTTACCACAAAAAAAACCACGGTAGCAGACAAATGTGTCATTTTTCCTTTGTCTCTCTTTCCCTTTTTGCTTATAGTTAATGATCATTTTTGGGTTTTGGGAGATGCAAACTATAATTGTTTTTTTCAGTTTCACTGATCCCTTCAAAACTTTTTTGCATTGTTGAATTGGGTAATCTGCATTTTCTCTATCCCATTTGTTGAGTGGGATTTTGTTCACTATCATTGTTCTTGTGACGGTTGATGAGTTAACCACCTTCCCTGTTGGAGCTGAATCAAGTTCCAAGAAGATGGGGTTTGATGAAAACAAAGAAGCTGGGGAGAAAAGTGAGGCAACAGATCATGAAAATCACAAAAGTGAAGATGAGCATGTGAGCAGGCAAACCAGTGAGGCTTCAATCTATGCAACTGAAGAAGATGAGGAGGAACTTGCTTCCAAGATTCAATTGGGTCCTCAGTGCACTCTTAAAGAACACCTTGAGAAAGATAAGGTTTTGTTTCTGTCAAATTAACCTTAAGATTCCCAACTAATGTCCTGTGTTTTGTTTATCAGTTAATTCACCTTCTTTGGTTGGTTTCTGTGGTTCAATTAGGATGATGAGAGTTTGAGGAGATGGAAGGAACAACTCCTTGGAAGTGTAGATGTGAACAATGTTGCAGGTTTTTTAATCTCTTAATTAATCTTTCCAAAGGGTATCTACGAATCATTTTCATTTTCAAATCCGAGTAACCAAAGGCTAGTTATAATCATTTTTTTATGGCTTATGAGATAACTGTTATAAAAGTCAGTAACATGTTAGAATATGATTAGGTATATTCTATGTAACAGAAACACTAATACGAACACTGATATCACATAAACACGAAGATACGTATAATCTTAATGTATTTCTGTTTTTTAAAACTGTGTTAGACCATGTTAGAATTGTCAAAAATCTAACAAATATTTTTTGAATTTAACACTTCATTGATTATGTATCCTACGAGAGTGTCGGTATCCGATACGTGTGTCCGACACGGAATGAGTGTTCGAGCTTCATAGTTCGTATGATATATCAGTGTTTTGAAGTGTTTAAATAGATTATGTGACTTGATCTTTATTTCCAGAAATTTTGGACCCTGAAGTGAAAATCACTAGCTTGTCTATAGTCTCCCCTGAGAGAGATGACATTGTTCTTCCCATTCCTGAAGATGGGAATCCAAAGGGTTTATGGTTCACTCTAAAAGAAGGTAGTCACTATCGATTGAAATTCACCTTCCAAGTGAACAATAACATTGTGTCTGGCTTCAAATACACTAATACTGTTTGGAAGACTGGTGTGAAGGGTAATTATCTTTTGCCCAATCCATTCCTATTTAAACTCAAATAACTCTCTTACAATCATCATTCTAATTTCAGTGGATAGCTCAAAAGAGATGCTTGGAACTTTCAGCCCTCAACCAGAAGCTTACACACATGAGATGCCTGAAGAAACCACACCCTCTGGACTATTTGCAAGAGGATCATATTCTGCAAGATCAAAGGTAATATTATTTCACATCCCACATCAACTAAGGATTAAGACATTTTATAGTATACAAGTGACTACTAACCTTATTTATAAGTCGATTTTATGATGATAAATTAGACTTAAAGTGCACATAGAACTATGTAGCAAAAAGATTCAAAATGATAAATGTCTTACGAGTGTCAGTATTCGATACGTGTCCGACACGAACATGTCATATTTAAGATGCATGTCTCATATTTTTTTCTTTTGCAGTTTCTTGATGATGACAACAAGTGCTACTTGGAGATCAACTATACTTTTGATATTAGGAAGGAATGGGCTTGAACATGGTGCCAATCTACCCAATTTGCTTCTGCAATAGTAACTCTTCTGCATTTAGTCAAATATATTTTTATTTTTATCTTTATTCTATTGACTTAAGACATTCATATATATGGTAGTTACTGGAATTTTGTTTGTACTCAAATATTTTTTTGTATTGAACTAAAAACACACAAAGACAGAGCATTCTTTTGTAACTTTCCCAATAAACATGCCTTAATTTTATTTTATCTTTTGCGTGTTCAATTGTTTTATAGTTTTTTTATCTTTTATCCCAAGGGTGCAACAATTATCCAAACACGATAGAATCTACTTTTAATAAATAAAAATTAAATACTTAAATATTTCTAACATTTTAGCCTCTGATAAATGCATTTAATAATGGTTTGGTAAATATTTAGTGTATTGAAAAATTAAAAACAAAGTCATATCCCTCTGTGATCACGTAAGCCTAATCAATCAGTTTATTTTGATTTTAACACTAAATACGAAAAATTATAAAATATATTTGGGTTACAGGTGTGGATAATTTGGTCTTTGTATAACATTGTGGGATGCAGGAAGAAAAATGTAGGGGTGCAGGAAGAAACTGCCTCTTGTTTAACCAGTGAATTGTGCAAATTGGGCAAAAAAAACGTCTAAAATTCAAGGATTTGCTTCCTGCACCCCTCGTACTAACATAAAAATATTAAAATATTTTCTCTCACTACCGCTGTTGCACATTCACGAAAACTCATTCCAAAATATGTTATATCCATTGTATAAAAGTTTGTTTCAGAATATATTTCATGGTTTTATCATTATCAATCCCGTTTTGAAAATCTTATTTTAAAAATTCCATTTCAAAAATTTCATTATAAAAATCCTATTCTGGAAATTTAAAAATAGTGTTCTAAAAAATTTTCAAAACATATATGTTTTATTCAAAAGATATTTTCTTATTACAACAAACAATTAACTCAAAAACAATTGTTTCTAATTCTATAAACAATGTTATTTTTTTATTCACATTGCATTTTATTTTAATCTAGCTTTTTTTATTTTTTAATCATATTTAATAATAATAATGATTTTAATCTTGTATATCTGTCAACTTTAATGTTCTTCACCCTATTTTTCATTCAGAGTATATAGATCTCGTAAATGTCAAGATCGAGAGTGATTCGCTCAAAACATTACTGAACTTGGTCCATGAAAACACAATTTCCTAACTTTTGACGTAAGTCAATGAAACTTAACAAGTTTTTTATTTTTGAAATTTACGGAACATGTTTTTTTCCATGAAGACACAATATATAATCAAAAAATATTTTTAAAAAAATGTGAATTTGTCATTTTAAAAATTGTGGAGTACGAAAAATAATTGTAAGGATGAGGAAGAAAAGAAATAAAAATGAAAGTCCATATATACTGTGGACTGAGGTTTATATGTATAGCTTAAATTTAAACTCAAATATCCATCTCTAATTACTAAACTCTTAAATAATTATTAATTATAGCTTTTTACATCACAATAAACACTCTATCCAACAAAGTTGCACATTACATAATCTTTATTTCCCAACATCCATAATGTAAATTGTCATATAAAGATAATCGACTAAAGTTTGAGTAATAAACCTAAATTTTAAGTAGTATTTTCAATTAACAAAATATATTTACTTAAACTTATCATTTAAACGTTATATGTACTTTATTATGATAAAAAGTTACATGTATTCTATTATCATAAAAAAATTATAGGTACTTTATAGCCACAAAATGGAAACATGTTATATTTTAAAGAATAAGATATATATTTGAAGGTCACTCAAAACATGAGAATCTGAAGACTTAATAAGTTAAAAGAATAATGAAATGAAAGTAATTTAGAAAAAATAAAAATCAAACTTACCTTCATATCTTCCTAGTAATGAAAGTCTTGTGTACTAATTAATTAATAAATCCTATAATTGTAACGTATTTACTAAGATAAACTAATAAGAGATTGCTTTTTTTTGGAAGTTGTAATCAAGATACACATAATATACTATAGCATGCTTTATTAATACTATTTAGCACACATTTTTGGTACAATTTAGATAATAAGGTTGTTGCATTTAAAAAGTTTATTTTATATCGTAAAAAACTCAGTAGAAACAAAGTTATTCTGTTCTGGAATCTTTTATCGGTTGATCTGTGTTTTATTAGAAATGTATGTATTGTATTTCATCATAATTTTATCTTTAAAAAATATATTAAAATAAATAAATATATAAATTATTTTGATCTTGATTTTTGAGCAATATATAACTATATTTATAGAATAATCAAACTACACCTCGTATATTTGATTTGACAAATATATTTTATAAAATTAAATAGTTTTATTTCACATTATTTTATTAAAAAGTAAGATGAAGTCCCTTAAAAGCAATATTATTCATTCAATTTCTATGTAATCATTTTTTTTTAACAAAATGATACGAAACAAATCATGAGACCCACTTAGTTTAACAAATAACAAAATTATTGTAAATTCTACAATTACTCGTGCCACTTGTATAAATTACAATATACAAATTAAAATAATGGTGTTAACATTATATGCGTCCAACTAAATTTGATAAATAAATTCCCAATTAAAAAATTAATTAACATTATCATTCTTAAATAGGAGAAAAACAAAAGTAACATGTAATGAAAAACCTTTATTATAAATTAATACGATATATTATCAGGTAGAGAGTCATGAGCATAGTTCTTTCTTACTTAATAGTATAAATTATACAATTATATTGTGACTTCATTCACGTTACTTATTTTTTTTATTATTAAAAATCTTTATTTAGTTAATTCAATATATATTATACAATTTTGTGTTCTGTAATGTTATACACATCCATATTTTGTTGTGATTTTACATGATTAAATCTAACCAAATGCTAATTCTATTAAAAATTAATAATGTATTAGAAAAAATTAGAATTAATTTTTACTATTGAGAAAATCATAACTAATTTTTTTTTTGGGTGTAAATACAAAATTGACACTTTTTCAAAAGGATAAGCCAATAGAAGAAAGGTTTTAATTGTTACTGTGTTTAAATTCACAAAAATTATATTTTTTTATCTTGTCTCTGAATATGAATAAAATATTTTGTTATGTATATTTTTTACATCACACCATGAAAGTTTTGATGTTAGATTGTGTAGAAGAAGGGTTAGAAGATCTCACCATATTTCTTCATCTAACTTTGGCTTGTGGTGTTGCTAGGTGTAGGATGTAGTTTTGTTGGCAACTAGGTATTGTGTTTGTCTTATTTAGATTTGTGATGGATACACATTTTTTCAACCCACCTCAACTTCTTCCAATATACACTAACTTTTTATATGAGTGCTATGTAGTGCCATAAACCATATCACTTTATTTTCTTTTGCTTAAACTATGCATGTATGTATGTTACTCATGATATATACACATACATATATGATATATCGTAAGACTAGGTTGTTAAAAACAAATTATATTTTTCTCGTTTGTGAAACTATTACATGTCACCACAATAATTTAAAAAATAAGAAGTATGAACTAAAATTAGTAGTGAAGTTAATTAGTGAACTTTAAATTTAATCAAATCTTATCAAATCGATTTATAAAATGAGATTTGTATATATATGTTATGAGGCTCGACCCGTTTCTTAAATGATGTGTATATATTGGATACACGTATCAGACACTGACACTCGTATGACATTCGTAGTATCCAATTTAAAAAAATATTTATTGGATTTTTGACAATTCTAACACGATTTTAACATAATTTTAAAAAGAAGAAATACATTAATCTTCTAAAAATTCATTGTATACAATTTTATTATGATTATAAAAATAAAATAAAAACAAATCATTTTAAACTAGTAATGAGAAACATCTTTCTGTAAAAAAAAATCAAAACATATTTATGCACATAAATATTTATTATTGATTTATATAATTAATAATTGTACGATATATAGATTCGTATTTCGTATCCTACATTTTAGAGATTATACATATTTTCGTGTTCGTGTTGTATACGTAGTATATATTTCTTAATACATGAATACATGAATAGTATGATTTATTAGCATTATAATCGAACAGTATAAGCAACTATAATTAGAATTGATAAAAGAATTGATGGGCAAACAGAAACATAATTTAGTAAAAAAAAGTGGAAGATATGATAGGATGTGTGATGAACATGGTGAGATATGAGTATAGCATTGGTATGGCTAAATGTCAGCTTCATATTTGGTGATGTAAATAAATAATGTAGGAAGCATTATGTGTGTCGGTTAGGAAGATGAAAAAATGGGGAGATGGAAAATGGTGGGGTAGAGTGCAAGGTTGGTCTATGATGGGCTAAGGAAGTAATTAGTTAAAGCAGATATAGAAAGGGCACCATCCAAGCCTACAAAAAGTGTGTTCCAGATATGCATTTTCCATTATAGTATATTATATCTTCACACAACAAGTAGAACTTCAACAAGTTGAAGAAGAACAAGAAGAAGAAGTAGAACAGAATCACTATACCCTTCTCTCTCTCTCTCTCTCCATCTTCCCTTCCAGCTGGTATGTACCCTCCATTCCATCTTTATATACCCTTTCTCTCCATCTCTCATTCTTCGTCCTTCTTCACATTCTCTCTCTCTCTCTCTCTCTCTCTCTCTCTCTCTCTCTCTCTCTCTCTCTTTCTCTCTCAATTCCTCTTCTTTCAGGTCTGTGCTCTTCAATCTCACTGTCATTCATGCCTTTGCTTTAATTTTGTTCTTCTCAATTAATGGTTTGGTGCAAAGGTTTTAGCTTTTCTTGCTTTTCACATCTGAATGTCATTTTTGTCAAGTGGGTGCTTCTGATTTTGGATCAGCTACTCTAGATCTGTCTCATTCCCCTATGGGGTTCATGAAATGATTTGAACTCTGCCACTGTGTACTTCACTTCCCTAACTCACCTACATTCACCAAGTTCGGAACTTTCTAAAGGATTCGTTCACTTTGCCATTGGGGCCATGATGTTTTTTTTTAAAGAAAGATAAAATCTTTCAACTGTTATTTCACTAGGGTCTCGATCTTGAATTTAGCATTCAGAATTTTACTCTTCTGGGACTCGCATGCTGTCCTAAATTTCACATTTTTCACTGGTGTGAAGCAAAAGTAACACATTTTAAGTGTTACTCGATGGTTCATTCATGGTCCGATCTGAAATTCCCTCTGCTCATTCTGGTCCAATTTGCATTCCTAGATCTTGTGCATTTCATATTCTGTTGAGTTTTTTCTTTTTGTTTGTGTATGTTAACTTTTGTAAGATCTGGTTGCGGCCATTACTCTAGCTATTATTAGTAAGCTATACACAACTTTTCAGTGAGATGTATAGAGAAGGTTTGGTGGTAAAAATTAAAGGGTTTATGATTGTTTATAATGTTTATTTATTGGAGATTGAGTTTGAACTTGGTGTTCATTTTTAGCTGCATTATTTGACTTTTGCAAAAGGTGGGGTAGGTTTTGTTGAGATGAGATCTAAGTTCTAACTACTGTGGAGCTTTTTTTTTTCTCACAGGAATTTGGAGAGACTATTGATATTGCAAGGGGAGGATAAACCAGAAGGAAAATATGGAGTTTTCTATGCTTTTCATTGTCAGCAACATTATGCTGCTTCTCACTACAGCATTTGCCAAAACTGCAAGTCCTTCATCATCACTGACCCCAACTCCAGCACCAGCACCAGCACCAGATTTTGTGAACCTCACTGAGTTGCTCAGTGTTGCTGGTCCATTTCACACCTTCCTTGGATACCTGGAATCCACCAAAGTGATTGACACTTTCCAAAACCAAGCCAACAACACTGAAGAAGGAATCACCATCTTTGTTCCTAAGGACAGTGCCTTCACATCTGCAAAGAAATCTTCTCTATCCAAACTCAAGTCCGAGGAGATAAAGCAAGTGATCCTCTTCCATGCCTTGCCACATTTCTATTCTCTGTCTGACTTCAAAAATCTCAGTGAAACCAGCTCTACTCCCACATTTGCTGGAGGGGATTACACTTTGAATTTCACTGATAATTCTGGGACAGTGCTGATTAGTTCAGGATGGTCAAAAACCAAGGTGAGCAGTGCTGTTCATGCCACAGATCCTGTTGCTATATACCAAGTTGACAAGGTGCTACTTCCTGAGGCCATTTTTGGCACTGATATACCTCCAGCACCTGCTCCAGCACCAACTCCTGATGTTGCCCCAGCTGCAGATTCTCCCACTGAACACAGTGCAGATAGCAAAGCATCCTCTCCATCTTCTACACATGATGGCTCCTCTTCTCACAAGCTCATCAGCTATGGAATCTGGGCCAACCTTGTCTTGGCATCTTTTGGTGTGCTGGTGCTCTTCTGATGAGACTCTTCCCAATTGAATATTTAATTTAGATTATGTTTATGTATCTACATTTGGTGCACTTGCTTTGATTTGAATCCATTTTTTTTGAACATAAGTGTTATTCAATATCTGTATGAATGTGATTTCTGCTATTATACTTTTTTTTTTCAAATCTCATAGCATGTGGTTGTCATGTTATGTGGTTGTTATGTTATCCCTGTATACCTTTTTTGGAGAGTTTTAATGCCATCACTTCAAGTTAAAGTCTATTCCCTGAAAATGATAATGAATTGGCCGATTTACAAGAAGGAAAATGATACTTTGATTTACAATTTTTGTAACTTTTGCATAAAAAAACTGGATTAAAAATGAAGAAATTTTCCAGCTGGTGAAGACCATGAATTTTTGCTATCTTTGTGGCATGTGACAAGAGATGCGGTTTTGTTAAACAATAACTGATGATATTAATAGCATTTGTTTTTGGTCCTTCACAGCTATCAGCTGCGTAGCGATTGGCCCATTAAAGAATAAAAAATGCATTGCAAGTAAAAGTTTCCGTTGCAAACTTGCCCTGCTGGGTTTAGTAAATATCATTGATTAAAGTTGATAGTTCCGTGACCAAAAAGAAAGCTTTTGATGATTATGAGATGCTGAAGTAATCTTGGCCAACAGATCTTTGCAGTGTCATCTTCAAAATAATTACAAAGATAAAAAGAAAGTTTCAATATTGATTAAAGATTATGATATTTTATAACCTATAAATAAATGTAAATTTTATACAAATCGGATCGGATTCGTACTACTGATTCGAAGTCTAACACTCGGTCAAGATCAATCAAGCTAGACTGATTCGAAGTCTAACACTCGGTCAAGATCAATCAAGCTAGACTGATTCGAAGTCTAACACTCGGTCAAGATCAACCAAGCCATTACCCACAAATAAAGGACTAATAAGACTAATCAAAGATCAAACATTAAATAATGTATATTGTAGATTAAATTCTTAGTCAGATTCAATAAACACAAATTTCAATCATTCATATAGTACTAAATACATTGGGTGCTGAGTGTCGAAGTCTGATTTTAGCGTCAGAGTGTCTTTTACGGTTACCTCTATTAATTTTATAAAATTAAGTTAAATTTAAAGTTCACATCTTACTGTGATATGATAATTATTTTAAACTTATCCTAATCAGAATTTATCAGACTTATACAATCACTTTCTATTCTATTAGATAGATTATCGAAAATATATAGTTCAACTCTACTTCTTAATATTCAGGTCTACACAAATTCAGTAACATGTTAATATCATATGAGAGGTGACTCAAACTCTGAATAAAAATAATTAAGGTTGATGATGAAAGGCTATAACAGCATGCGTTGAGCTTTCTTCATGAATACACTTGTTGAGGTGAAATTTAATGTAGTTTTTTGGTGACTTAATTTTGAAATTTGTATTCCTTTATACTCTTTGAAGATTGCACAAGGGGTTTGTTTGAACTGTGTTGTGTTGCATATAATGATGTCTTTGGTCTCATTTTGGGGTCTTTATGAGTGTCAATGATAAAAAATAATAATTATACATATCGACTCAAAAATTACTGTGAAAAACACCAATAGAATAAATTTAAATCTAATTTACATCCTAAAAAATATAGTCTTTGTGACTCGTGGAGGAATATTGACTAAATATCAAGTTAGCAATAAGAATGGTGTAAAAAGAAGTAATCCATAACAATCTAAAAATAATAATTTCTATCAATATTACTAAAAAAAGCTAATCAAGATGATAAATACGATTTCATATAATATTTAAATTTTTAAATATAATTATATTATTTTTTGTTATTTTATTTTTTTATTTTTTCATGTACTATATAAATATAATACTTAATAATGTAAGTGTGTAATAATTATTGATTAATAAAATATATAATTTTTTTTTCTACTTTTTCTCTTCTATTAAACTAATAAATATATAATAATAATTCTAACATTGTTTAGAGTTTAGTCAAACATTAATGCCAGAATTAAAATTAAGTTAAGCTCACGACACTTGTAAGACACGTATCAGTGAAATATCCAATTAAAAAAAAATTGTTGAATTTTTGGCAATTTTAACACGGTTCTAACACTATTTTAAAAAGAAAAAAATACATTAATTTTCTAAAAATTTAAATTTATTATATAAAAATTTATTATGATTATAAAAATAAGAAACAAATATTTTTTTGAACCAGCTATGAGAAACATCTGTATGCTATAACAAAAAACTGAATGTACATATTGTAAATTTATATAATTCATAATTATGTAATATATTGATTAGTGTGACATATTCTACATTTTAAAAATTATATGTATCTCTGTGTCCATATTCATATCGTATCAGTGTTCATATTAGGGTATATGTTACCTGTATCGTAAACATTATCCAATCCATTTTACACGTAAAAAGTTAAATGTTAATTTGAAGGACTACGAAAAAAAAAAATATTGAAACAATATTTTAAAATAATAGGTGTTTTTAATGTTAGCATTGGTCGGTTAGAGTTAATGCGAAAGCAGATTGCGTGTGAAAGTAAGGGATAGACCATAAGGTATCACTAAGTTCTGCAATTTTATTTTTTCACTATCTTCATTCCCTAACTATAACATGCTTCTAGTTTAACATCACATTAAAAAAAAAAAAGTTTCGAATTGTTGTTTATGTTTATATGTACTTTTCGGAAACATATATTCTAACAAGTTTTCTTTTGGTTTTTGTTTTTGGATAAATAGACATTTGATACCTTGTTCTCAAAGACAAACCTGTGAATTGTTAAGCGTTGGAGTATATCTCAAGGAAAGCAGGAATAAATGTCGTACGAGGAGGTTATACTTTTTATTTTTAATTTTTATAATGACACGTAGGTATTATTTTTTATTATTTTTAACAAATAAATACTAAAAAGTACTTGTATCTGTTGGGTCCGTATGACACCTGGAAGTTCGACATCCAGTCAAGACTGACCGACATAACCAAAACCCTTAAGTTCAAACAAAATATTAACGAAACTAATCAGTGATTAAACATTAGGTAATATACTTTTGATCATGACCAAAATTCCTAATCAGACCCATATAAATAGACACAAATTCAAAAAAATCAGGTACTTTATTATCCCATGTTAATAACAACGAGTGTCGAACACCGCATTTTTGTTTGAGCGTCTAAGTGACTTTTGCATGTATCATCCAAACCGAGAGTTCACGAAGACGAAAAGTGGAGAAGTGCAAGAAGGACAAGGTGACCATTTTAGAAGGAAAAATAGACCTACCAATCGACAATAAAGAAAGACAATAATTTGTTTGAACACTGACACGACACGGATACGGACACGGAGATACGTATAATTTCTAAAATGTAGGACACGGGGACACGAATCTATATATTATATAAATTGAATTGAAAATAAATATTGATGTGTAAAAGTATGTTTCAGATTCTTTTTGGAGCATGAATATATTTTTCATAACTGGTTCAAAAGAATTTGTTCCTTATATTTATAATCATAATAAAAATTTATACAATAAATTTGAGTTTTTAGAAAATTATTGTATTTATACTTTTTAAAATTGTATTAAAACCGTGCTAGAATTTTCAAAAATCCAACAAATATTGTTTGAATTGAACACTTCACTGATAAATGTCCTACGAGTGTCGACACCGATACGTGTGTCCGACACGGATACGCCCATTTAAGAGAAGTGTCTGATCCTCATAGATTACAACCCGTCCGAAAATAATACTATTTTTTATAATCCATTTCAATATTAATTTATTGTAGGAAGATTAATTTGTTAATAAAAGAGATGAATTAAAATAATTGTTTAGCATTATTTAAAATTTGAAAAAGGTGTATAATTGATTTTCTTTGAGGGAAAAAAATAGTAGAAAAGCGACAAAAGAAAAGAACCAAAAGAGGAAGAAAGTGAAGAAAAGAGGAGTGTGAAGTGATGCCAGGTGTCACTGTTGTTTAATATTGAGGGAAATAGAAAAGCATCGTAACGTTTGATTTGATTATTTGCGTTCCATTCCCTTTGTCTTCGCGGGTCCTTTCGCCAACACGTTTTTTTCTCCCCACCCCATTTCCTCTTTCGCGCATTCAAACAAACACCTCTCTTTCTCTCTCTCTCTCTCTCTCTGTCTGAAGAAGAAGAAGAAGAAGAAAGAAACCAAAGCGATGACGAAACCTTCGAATCTCTCTCTCCTTTTCTGACTCTCTAAGGTACTTTTCTCAATTCTCATTTCTCAATCGTTTCCTGTGTTGTCGTAATCTCCCCTTGGATCCGTGTGATTGGATATTCACGCATATTTCATTGGATTCCGAATGCGGTATCTATATTGGCTAATGAACGTTTCATTTCGTGTGTTTTGTGTCAGTGTTATTCCAGTGTTTATTGTTTTTCTCCAATATAGTCAAACATGTCTAGTTTCGTCGGCGTCCTTGTTTCTGATCAAGAGCTTCAGAGCCAGTTCACTCAAGTCGAACTTCGAACCCTCAAATCCAAGGTCTGTTGTATTTTCTTCCTTCTTCTGTTGTTTTTCGTCGAAACCGCAATCTCGGACTCAAACGCGCCTTCTGTGTATTGCGTTCGTTTAGTATGTGTCGGAAAGGACTCAATCGGGACGTGTTACTGTCGGAGATTTGCCATCTATTTTTAAGAAATTGAAGACTTTTTCTGAAATCTTCACCGAGGATGAGATTAAAGCTTCTTTGGCAGAGTCGTATGGCAACATGGATGAAGAAATTGATTTCGAGTCCTTCTTAAGGGTGAGTTTTTATTTTGCCTCCGGAAAAGTTAAAGGCTATGCTCCTACATGTTCATGTTTTTCTTAATTTAGTTTCTACATGTTTGTAAGAATGACCTTTTGATTGCTTTCTCAAAGAAATTTTTGGATAATAAACGTTACAATGTCATTTGATGTTCAAATTGCCTCTTCGTGTATGTGCACTTAACATGAAACGAAGTTGTGATTTTGTTTTGTTTTAATTTTAAATATCTGCGTGAGCTGGTATATACTAATTTGTTTATGAGTAATTTTGTAGGTATTAATTATATTTATATTTACATTGGACATAGCAATTTAATCAGGGACATTGAATGACAGGTGCATTTAAATCTGCATGCCCAAGCAATAGCTAAAGATGGTGGTACAAGAAGTTCTTCTTCATTTTTGAAGGCAGCTACAACAACTGTTCATCATGCAATTAATGAATCCGAGAAAGCTTCTTATGTCGCACATATTAACAACTGCTTGGCTGAAGATAAATTCCTGGGTCAGTTTCTTCCAATTGATCCATCAACAGATGCATTGTTTGATCTTGCAAAAGATGGAGTCCTTCTATGGTAGTGTTCGTTCATCAATATCAGCTCATTTAAAACAAATTATCTCCCCTTTCTTCCACCCTGACTTTGTTGTTTATTTTATTGCTCCAGCAAGCTTATTAATGTTGCTGTTCCTGGGACCATAGATGAGCGAGCTATTAACACAAAAAAAATTCTTAATCCATGGGAAAGGAATGAGAACCATACCCTTGGCCTGAATTCAGCCAAGGCTATTGGGTGCACAGTGGTCAATATTGGTACACAGGATCTAGTTGAAGGAAGAGTAGGGTTAATCCTTCTTTTTCCCTTCTCTTCATGTTTCCAGATTCCTTTATTTCATTCGACAGACTTTAACTCATTTTATTTTTTAAAATTTTCCTGTTTGATTATTTGTAGCCCCATCTGCTACTTGGTCTGATTTCACAAGTACTTAAGGTAAACTACTGAAACATGTCCCCCTCCTTCCTTAATATGGAACTCAGATAAGGAGGTTGACACCATAATGAGTTGATTATTATTCATTGGTAACACGTGTAAACTTATGCTATCCTTTTTGTTTGTTTGACTTTTCATTATGGTGGCAACATTAGATTCAACTGTTAGCTGATCTCAATCTGAAGAAAACTCCTCAACTTGTGGAATTAGTGGAAGATGACAAGGTGATACTGGATAATATTGTTCCTTTTATTTGTAGTTTACAAAGTACAATGGTTTTTTCTTTCCTTTACATGTCAGAAATGTGATTGAAATAACCCACTGTATTATATTGTAACTTGCTGGCAGGAGGTGGAGGAGCTTATCAGTTTAGCACCCGAAAAGGTTTTACTGAAATGGATGAATTTCCACTTGAAGAAAGCTGGATATGAGAAAGAAGTTACAAACTTCTCTTCTGACCTAAAGGTGAGGGAAATTCTTATTAACTTTGCATGCTGACTTACTCTATCTAGTACAATTGTTATCCAGTATTCCTTGTTAGGAACCTTTTCTTATACCCAACACTGCCTTTATTTTATGCCTTTTAAATCAGTAAAGAAACTGCAGACCTTCTTGCTGTTGGCCTTGACAACCATAGACTAGTTTTCAAGGAAAAGAATCACTGTACTGCTCTACATCATGTCAATTGCTGAATCATTCTGTGGCTAGTTTTTTTACGTGCCTGGCAGATGTTTTCATAGAGAGATATAATATGATTATAAGTTGCATGTGTCTATCATATATACAATATCTTCTTTTGCAGGATGGAGAGGCTTATGCTTACTTGCTTAATGCTCTTGCCCCAGAAGTGGCTGGCCCATCTGCCCTAACCACAAGTGATCCAACAGAAAGGGCTAACATGGTTCTGGAGCAGGCAGAGAGATTAGATTGCAAGAGATACCTCACTCCAAAGGACATAGTGGAGGGATCACCTAATCTTAATCTTGCATTTGTTGCTCAAATTTTCCAGCATAGGTATGGTTAGTTAAAGAGGTTGCAATATGCTAACGATTTCATTGAAAATTCATGCAATAAGAACTTATTCAGATTGTAAGTTTCATTTAACCAAATCCAATATCTCTTTTACTTGTACTTTTGTAGGAATGGTCTTACAACAGTTGACAGTCAGAAGATGTCCTTTGCTGAGATGATGACTGATGATGCAGAGACATCTCGGGAAGAACGATGCTTCAGACTATGGATTAACAGTCTTGGAATTGCCACTTATGTCAATAATGTTTTTGAGGATGTCAGAAATGGGCAAGTTTTTCCATTGTTCAGTTGGCTCACCATCTGCGTCTTCTGTTTTAGTATCATTTCTGTTTTCAACTTATGTCATCTTTTAATATTTTCTTTAACCTTTATCGATTGTGATTGTCCTTATTTCCTTTTATGCAGATGGGTTCTATTAGAAGTTCTTGACAAGGTTTCACCAGGATCTGTCAATTGGAAGCTGGCCACAAAGCCTCCAATTAAGATGCCATTCCGAAAAGTTGAGAATTGCAACCAAGTTATAAAGATTGGGAAGGACCTAAACTTTTCATTAGTGAATGTTGCTGGCAATGATATTGTACAAGGGAATAAGAAGCTCTTACTGGGTGAGTGTCATTTTATCCCTGTTTTGTGATGATTTCTTATAGGTAGAGAACAATTTATAATTGTGTAGTGGGTTTCCTATCTTTTAACATCTGCTTGAATTCTGTTCTGTCATCATCCATCGGGTATTTTTTTTGGGTATATTCATTACTTTATACTGATATTCTAACATTTTGATTTGTCATTATTTTGTTCAAAATCTGCCTAATTATATGTATAGGGAATATTCATCTCCTTTTTTTTTGTCCCCAGCATTTTTGTGGCAGCTAATGAGGTTTACTATGCTTCAACTTCTGAGAAATTTGCGATCTCACTCCCAAGGCAAAGAGATTACCGATGCTGATATTCTAAACTGGGCAAACAATAAAGTGAAAAAAGCAGGAAGAACTTCCCAAATGGACAGTTTCAAGGTATAGAACCATCTATTGAGAGTTATGTGTGTGGGTGTGTGATTATACAATTCTTGGTACTATTAATTTTACATTTGTTTGTACTGCTCATGTTTGGAGCGAAATCACAGGAATCTGTTATCAATAGTATTAGAAGTAATTTTACTAAGGCTTTCGAATGAAGAAAAAGATTGTTCAGTTTTTATGAAGGAACAATGTGTTCGATGGTTGCTTTGATTTGGACTACAGTTCATTGTTAATGTTTATGTATTCTGCTTCACCAGGATAAGAATCTTTCCAGTGGCGTGTTCTTCCTTGAGCTTTTGAGTGCTGTGGAGCCAAGGGTTGTCAACTGGAGTCTTGTTACTAAAGGGGAAACTGGTATTCCGACTGAGAATTTATGCTTCTAGAATTCTCATCAATCATTATATTTGATATTAATGTGAAGATAATATTTTACCTTATGATAAAAAATTGGAAATTTTAAATTATTCTGTCTTGAATTGCAGATGAAGATAAGAAGTTGAATGCAACATATATAATCAGTGTTGCCCGAAAACTTGGGTGTTCCATTTTCCTGTTACCTGAAGACATAATAGAGGTAAGTTCCTAGATGTTTTAAACATAATTTTGCCAGTAATTATGCCAATTGCCTGTGAAAAGGGGAGTTTTGATTTAATAGGTTGTTGTTTCCTCGTAATATTCTTTTATAAATGAAAATAATAACAGAATCAATCACATAATAACATAGTAATATAAACTATGGACTAAGTCTGTTACACTCAACACAACACTGGATATTAGTAAATCTTGCATATTTGTTATATTAGTGCTTACCTATTCCACCAGACATTTTATCTGTCCTTTATTTGGCTAAGAAATTTGATGTCCAACTCTCCTTTATCTTGCATTTAACCTTGACAGGTGAACCAGAAGATGATACTCATTTTAGCTGCTAGCATAATGTACTGGAGCCTGAAGAAACCTGAAGAACACTTCCACCGTGAATCAGCGCCTGTAACTCCGGCAGAAAGTGAAAACGAAAAAGATGATACTGCTTCGGAGAATGCCAGCACTCCCTAAGTCAGAAAGGTTGAAGAAAACCATATCCAATGGAGAATGAGTGGACACAAAACACAATTTTGTTTATAGAACTAAAAGAAGATGCCAACCTCTTGGTTCCCTGTTCCAAAGAAAGCTTATTGTTTATTATGAAAAACCACAGATAATAAGGATCTTGTAAATTCTTATTTTAGATTATTTTGTACTTAGGCATATTCTTTGATGAAAATTGCATGCAAGATTTCCCAATAATAATATGGGAGGAAGGCATCGTTTTGTTTTCCGTCCAAATTTAACATTATTTTTAATGCTTGCATGCAGATACGGATTCAAGGAACCAGTGATTATTTATGCGCTTTATTTTACTAATGCGAATCTTTTGTCTCCAATCGTTTTCCCCTTCCATAATATTAACGTATTTAGTTGATATAATAAGTTTCAGCATAATTTTATTTTTAATGACAAAATTTAAATTTCAGTACCACGAAATTTTAATTCTTTTCAAATCTTTATTTTATTTGTGTTTTTTTAGTTTTTAAAGTTATAAAAATGACGTGTTTCATAAGACAGGACATATTTCCTCTGAACTTGTTTGCCATTAATAAAAAAGTTGGTGAGTAAAATGTTCTAAAGCTATATTATTAGAAGAACACAAATAGGGTACCCTTTTTTTAGTTGATCTTTGCAATTTTCATCGACCGTCATTATGAACACAAGTACTTAATCGATGTTGATTGTTGAACCAAACACATGAACATATATAGTTGTAAATTCGCAGAGACGCAGACTCCAAAAAAGAAAATGAACAAATTAATGTCTTCATTCAAATTCATCCCATGGTAGTCCATCTTTGCTTATCAACTCATCATTAGATAAAAAGTTGCAATCGACTCCACCATACAAAATTTTATTTGTATTATTATTATTAGGATTACCCTTTAAGTAAGATTTTAGATTTTAGATTTAGAATATTTGAATGTGAAATCTTTCTTAAGGAGTGGGTAGAACAAATATCAATATTTGAATATGAACTAGGCAATTTGATTGTCCAGAATTAAGAAGTAGAAAGAAATTGAATCAGAAGATGGCAAACAACATGAACCACGTGAACGCATTTATTCATACAAGCCGTAATAATAAAATACTTTTAATCTAGAAAGCTCAAACATATCTCTTAAATAGTGTGTACATGTCAGATACTAACACTCGTATGATACGTATAGAATATGATGAAATGTCAAATTTAAAAAATATTTGTTAGATTTCTGACAATTCTAACATAACTCTAATAAATTTTAAAAAAATAAATACATTGATTTTTTAAAAACTTAAATTTATTATATAAATTTAAGAATGATTTTTTTGAATATTCATTCATGCTACATAGCTTTTAATATTCATTCATTCACTCCTATTCAACGTTGCTAACTCAGGAAATTTGATAGTTCTTTTTCTCCTGTGCAAGAAAACGCATTCAACTTGATGAAACTAATCCCTTTAATAAAACATTCTGATTAAACGAAGAGCTTAATCAATAATAGTCCATAAGATGATTTTTGTAATATAGGAAACACCACCATCCTTAATTTAATCTAAATAACATAATTCAATTATCAGAGAATAATATAACTGAAGAGGGCTGAACTTTGATGGTGATAGAAATTACAAGATTAATTAATATATTATGATTAATTAATATATTATGATGTCCATATCAAAATTTACACTTATGATCTACAAACATCCTGAAATTGAACAGGGCTTGTGTCATGATGCCCCGAGGGCGATACCATTTGAGATTAAATTAGAAAAACAAAGGTACCAAAAAAAAAACACGAAAGACAACAAAGCTAATGCTATTTGTCACTCGCTCTAAGGGAATTTAACCGTCTAATCCTCTGATCAAGCTCCTTCATCACTTCAGGTTCTTGTTTCTTCCTTTGCTTCGATATTGTGTTTGTTGTCATTGATCCAATCTTATCAAATGCCACCTGCAACCACAATCAAACTTTCATTCAACAACCTTTGTGTGAATCTTCCTTGAAGGTTTCCCTTCTTCTGAAAACATGCAAACCATTCAGTGGAGATAGTAAAACTTGTCTTACTGTCAATAGATCGTCTGGATCAAATAGGTGATGAGTGGTCATCTGCAGAATGTTGATCACTTCGCCAACATGATGGGTTAGACTCAACTCATTTTCCTTCATCTGCAATTGAGACTCACCATTGTTGAAACATCCTTTCCAATGTACCATACTCTTTATATTTCGATAAAAAAATCAAGAAAGAACAAAAGGGCTACAATATTTTCCCTTTTTAAATAATATTTTTTTCATGTGATGACAGATGATTGTTCTTACTTAAGGTGTTAGCCTAAGTGAGATGTCAAGTTTCACAGTAATGTCTAACATGAAAACTTTTATATAAAAAAAAAAACAAAACAAAAGGGCTACGATAGTGGTACCTTAAAGATCGCTAGGGCCACGTTAAATATAACCTTGGCACCCTCATAGAAGATAACATCCCACACTCGAAGAGTTGTCTGATTCATGGAGGAAGTATTAATATGAGGAACAATTTAACATTTTGATGTAGAATTTATTGCCCCATTATTCTAACCTCGGAAGGCAGGCTCTTGGAGAAGAGGCAGAGGAACCACTCGGTGGCAACAAGGGAAACATCGAATTCCAAAGATTCTAAATGACTCGCAATCCTGCAGTTCCATTACTGCAGTTTTCAGAAGGTACTAGGAATCAAACATATATGACACAGTTAACACATCATATACAAATACCTTGGACACTTTTTAGCTAGTAAATCTTTGAACACTCTTTGTTCCACATGGCATCCTGACAAGTTGTTTGTGTAACAGTCATTAACCAGGACATTTTCCAACAAGACAGCAAGCATCCAAAATGCATCTTCTTCTGTCTTCATGACAAGCAACAACAATGCTGCAACGTAGTTTAATCCCTGCAGCAGTAATGTAGTAGAGTTAGCAATTGATAAAATATTTACCCAAGTATGCATTCAATATTTTTAATTTTCAAGTAAAAAGTGTTATGAAGAAACTTCGTGGTGCTATGTTTTACCTACTATGAGGTCATGGGCCAATCTCGATAATAGAGTGAAACGGCTCGGAAGCCGATCTATAGAGTTAATGGAAGGAATCTCATTTACTCTTCTTAAAGAAGGGAGGGTGTTAAAGAAGATAATTGGCTGGATATTTGGCATAGAGAATAATGATGGAATAAGAGTTGGAAAGAATACTAGATACAAGGAAGGACCTAGTATAAGGGAGAAGGGAGACCGATCGGGAAACTATTCGAGCTGGAAACCACTGTTTCTGGTTAAACTATATGCTATAGATTGAGAGGCATCCCTCTTGGCTACAACACCTACCTTGAAATTTTCAAGACATAAAATACAGTGGCTGAAGCAGTTGAGAAAAATAAATGTAGGAACAACATAGAAACTAATACCTGCTTCAGTCACACCATGTCGTTAATTTACAAGAGTGAGGGTTGAGAGGGAACAAAAGAATATTCAACCAGCATGTTGCTAATTTGTGAACATATCACATCTAATCACGGAGAAAAAGAACAAAAGAAACGGTTTTTGTTCAAATCGAGAAGCATTTATTGAATGAAAAAGGAAGCCACATACAAAGGTAGGTAATATCAAATTTATATTCATAACAAGTCAGATTTTTGTCTTTCATGCACTGAGAAGAGAGAAACTACTTCAAAAGAAAGAACAGAGCAAACCCACCTGACAATACCCAACATCAGAATCCCTGAAGGAATAAGCAACAAGAACACGCCTGAGAGTAGCATGCCCCTCAGGAGTGTCCAGCCACGGGTGGCCAGGGAAGGTTCGGGGTAGGTCCTGCAAACATGCTTATGAAATTATTAGAAACAGAATAAATGTAATGAGCATCATAAGCAGTGAACATGTTCAAATTATTTCACACAAAAATCAATAATCAAACATCATTTTAAGGATAGCATCCAACACCCTGATGAAAGCTGTGTTTCCAAAACCATGAACTGCACATTGTTTATTAAGTAGATAAACAGCATCCACATCCTAACAAATTACAGCCCTACACAAACTTCATCCCTAATCTTTAACTATACCAAGGATCACACAAATTCCCATCTCTTTCTGATCAGCGTTTACTCAAAGCTTCATTTTGCCTCATTTAAATTTTGTGCACTCCTGAGGGGTATGCTATCCTTATACAGCATCCACATGTAAATTATTGAAATGGGATATACCAATAGGGCTCAAGGATCCTATAATTGTAAAGGTTACAAACATCGGGCTAACAAATGCTTCAATTCCTACAGATCTTCCTTACCTCTGAATATCCTCCATAAATAATAAATTTTACTCATAGGGGAAAAACACAGAAGCAACACAGACAATCATTCATCAAAATCTGCAGCAAATTTCTGTCTGAAAATTTCTTATGAAGACACAGCAAAGTCCATCAAATTCATTTGAAAATGATCCACACAGCTGCAGGCACTTGTCAAATAAAAGGCAACCAAACAAGCCAGAAGGACGATGATGCCCAGAACCATAATAAAGAAACTTGTAATCAAATTCAAAACCAAACCCAACTGTGTGTGATGATCATAAAAAGAAAGGGGTGAGCTCCTCACATGATCTATCTGTCGTGTAGCAGGGGTGACCTTCCCATCCACTGCTTTGGTCAAATCATCATAATAACTGTCAGGCACGGTGGACTTTTTCTTGGCTGCCCCTGACAAGGAAAACCAAATCTTAGGCCTAAGAACTGGGGGTATCCCCTTCCTGATCAACTTCTTCAACGTGATAGCATTAGTCATAGCTGAGAATTTCAAGGAGGACGTGAGGGCACTGCCTTGCCCGATGGTAGTGTGCAGATACCAATTCGCCCCCTTGCTGGCCTCCAATGCCCACCAAACTCTTCCCTGTTGCCTCACCTTCTCCCTTACCTCATTCAACACATTCACATCATCCACATTCCCTTCCACAGTGAATCCATAAAGGTCTTGGAATTTCACAGTCAGATTTGCCCTCCTGGAATGGATGCTGGGCCTCAAAACTGCAACCTGGGATTGGTACTCAAAGGCAAGGTCAATTTTGCTTTTGGTCCCGTACATTTTTTCCTGTGTCAGATCAAGAAAGATGGCCACAACAAAGGGGCTGGGCTTGGCTTGGCTTTGCTTCGGTGTTCAGAATCGGTTGTCTTATGAATTGGGAAAAGGAAGGACCTTGTCAAATAAGAAAATCACCCACTAGTCTGAAACCGTGAAATGGTCCATTCCAAGGACCTGGGTAATCGAGATTAGGTGAGGAGAAGCCGCAAAGTTGTCCGAACAAAATGGGTGCAACAAGATTTGGGGAAAGAGGGGTTTGAGTCAGAAATCATAACAAAAGGGAAAAACTTTGAAAGACCCTTTCTGCATCCTGGAGAAAACCTGACACTTTGATGTACCTAGCTCAAATATCTCGGGTGAATCTATCAAAAACACACAATAAACGTGAATTGTGGACAGAAAAAAAAAAGGG
>Ga0123342_1001755_pt1 | contig 36598 bp, 15 predicted proteins | sample Turbeawhitnodule_FD_89960 | JGI IMG/M metagenome (GOLD analysis project Ga0123342, IMG submission 89960) | Root nodule microbial communities of legume samples collected from Mexico - Turtle bean Mexico white nodule | ecosystem: Host-associated > Plants > Roots > Nodule | place: Mexico: Nepantla... | reverse complement strand
TCGCAAATCCTCAATTTGCACTTTCCACCAACTGAAATTTGTACCATCGAATTTTCAATTCGAAACTTCCCTTCTTCTGCCATCTCAAATGACTAGACGAGATACTCGGTACAACTAATTTCACATCTTGGCAATCCCTTCTTTTTTTTTAAAATCAAGATCACAAAAAATTGCACCACCCAAAATCACTCACCAACAGACCTGGTCGCAGTCCCCACTACACTGGCGCTCCGCACCACCACCGTCGCTGGTCACCGCTGTTGTGAAGCAGATATGGGAAACCCTAAGCCTTAGGATGCTGCTGCAGCCCCTGCAAAACCCTAGCTTTGGGATGTTGTTGCCGCCTCTACGAAACCCTAACTTTGGGACATTGTTGCCACCTCTGCGAAACCCTAACTCTGGGATGCTACTGCAACCGCAATTTTCACATCTCGTCGATTAATTTCTGCTGATCGGATCTCTAATGTGTAAACGAACCAAGGCTCTTGATACCACTTGATGGGAAAAACGCACGCGGAAGCAACACACACAATCATGAATCAACTGCAGAAAAATAAACAACACAAGATTTAACGTGGTTCGGTTACCAACTGCAACCTACATCCACACAGGCAACTATTAGGTTTACATTATATCCTGTTGCACACCAATTACAAGTACAATGATCTCTTTAAATAGAGATAAATAGAGATAGGCAATTTCTTCCTGCACCCAATCCATTCTGATTGGCACTCGACGAACATTCTAAAATTCAATTGTACCCTTGTCATGTTTATTTTGAAAAAGTTTGTAGGGTGCGCTGATGCCCTCATATCTTCGCGCAACAATGGAGGACCTTCGCGCTCTTGGCTTTATCTTTGTTCAAGGGGTCCTTCTACTCAACACTACGCTGCCAGAGAAATGTCAACCAAGATGGTGTTGGGTGCGAGAATGACAGAAACGAACTTGGGTGTGTGATTGGGTGCAGAAATCACTAAACCCTAATTTCATTTTCATTTTCATTAAGGGTAATTCGGTACTTTCACAAATGCAATTGGGTGCGGGTCCAATTTGATTGGGTGTAGGGAGAATCAGTCATAGAGATAATAAAGGGACACAATGATTAAGCTCACTCACTAAAACATGGTGTCTACTCAACCCAACCCAATTGATCATGGCCTCATACCCAACATTAATATGTTAATATTATTTATATGGAATCAACCTTTAATTTAAAGATGAAATTTAAGGTAAAATTATATCATTATAAGTTATTAAACAATGTAAAAGTAAGGATAATTTTTTATCAATGTAAGTTAAATTATATAAGTTATGTTTAAGTATCACACTTGCTTTGATGTAGTTTAGTCAAAATTTAAATGAAAAAATATATATACTTGTAACTGATGAAATATGAATGCAACTTATTTTTGTTAAATGCTATCTCTTTGGAATATTGATTTTAAAAAAATTAGAATGTATTTTTTGTTTGTTTAAACACCTAACAATATTAAAAATGTGTTTTTATATGATTTTTAAGAGAAAAAATATTCTTTTAATTTTTTTAATCATTGCATTAAAAGGTGTTTGTTAACAAGATTTTGTTTTTGAACTGAAGTTCTTACACAGTTGAATAATGAGTGAGAGAAAGTGGTTGATAAGGGCCAAGACATCTTAGTACTTACCAAATCAAACTCAGCTTCTTTCTGTTTTTTGAATTCCAAATTGTGCTTTCAACATTTAATGCTATCTTATATGTTGTCACCTAAGTATAGGTTAGCTACTTTCACTTAAATCAAATTCATAACCATTAATAAATTCAAAATGATGAAATAAAAATTAATTTTGTAGAAAAATAATAATAATTAATTACTCTAGTGACTAAATTAGATACTATTTTAAAAGTAAAAAAAAAATTAATCAATTTCTATTATTTTTAAATAGTTTCTAAATTGGTATCTAATTAGCTATTAAGATTTTAACTACCAATTATTTAGATTCTAAATTTGGTAGCAAAAACTTTTGTAGCTAATTAGATATAATTTATAAATTTTTTAATATTAATAAAAACTAATTTGGAAACCAAAATTTTTTTTAGTCTTTAAAATGATATCTAATTTAGTCATCGTAGCAACTATTTATTTTTGTCTCTAAAATTAATTTTTATTTCATAATTTTTTTTTAATGTTATAACCAATTAGTTATTAAGAAATACACATTACTAAAATATGTATATATAAAATTGACTATAAAGTGAGATCTACATAATATAATAATTGATCTCTAATAAATTTTTATTAAAATATATTTTAAATAATTTTAATATCATATTTAAAAATAAACTTTGACTTGAATTTAAATTTATAAAATTAATTTATAAAACAAAGTCTATATATATTATATAATATTTTTATTTTTATTTAATATGATAAAATAAGATTTATATTCAATTGTATACTATATACTATATAATATTCTTTTCTCTGTAAAATTTTCAAGACATACCCATCAAATCAGCATTTATTTTCGATATGCTAAATTTTCCCTTAATCTTTAACATGTTAAAACATGTTACTCTTTGATTATAATATATGCTAAATTTTCCCTTAATCTTTAACATGTTAAAACATGTTACTCTTTGATTATAATATAAAATTGTGTAAATTATGAGTGGCATTGAAGTAAAGCACATGGCACTCACAATGTAGCTAAACTCTACCTTTTCCTTTTCTTACTTAACATTTTGCTTCAAAATCAATCATTTGATCATCTCATCATTGCTTCACTTTTCTTGCATTGTACTTCTTCCCACTTTAAATTATGTTGCCAATGTTAAAATTTATTGGGTTAGGAAGTAACTTTATCACACAAACTCATTTCTATAATCATTCATATATTTTAAACTATATGAGATTTTTAACACTTTTCTTATACTAAAGACTATACATTTTTAATATGACACTATATTCATGTGTAGTCAAATAGCAACCCATATAAACAATATACTAAGCAACAAATTTCATTTAGATGAACATTTCAAAACTTTTGTGAAGAATTTTATTGAAGGTGAATAGTGTTTAGCAAAACTTAATAATATTAATTTTTAGAAATTTAAAAAAAAGAGGATTTTGTATCTTGTTGGAATGAGAAGTGCAGCAGGGTACCCTACATGATGAGCCTCTTAAGCCCTTAAAAGAGACAGGGTCCAGAAGAGGGACCTTGCTACTTCCATTTGAAGCAGCACTGATTGTTTAATAATTTTTAAGTCCTTTTTATGCCACCTTCTAGGTTACAACTTACTCCAAATTATATATATATATATATATATATATATATATATATATATATATATATATATTTTGAAGGTTCATATAAGATGACATAATTTTGTATCTCTTATCTTCCTTCTATATTACACTAATCCTCTCTTAAATATGTGTGGATTATTCATTATATTTTTCTATAAAATATATTGTTGTAAATATTAAAAAACAGAAATAATTTATGTTACAAAATTTCAACTTGATTATAGTAATTTATTGTAGGTTGAATATTAAATATTAAATGTGTTAGATTGGTCTAAAGTATTTATTGCCTAAAATTAACTGAGATAGAGTAACTAATATTGCATGAATTTTTTTTAAAAATCTTTAAAAAACACATATTAGTTAACTTTACATTAAATATTAACTAATAGATTAGTATGACTCAATTGATTAACTTTACGTGAGATGTTGTAATTTGTGTTAAAGATTTAATAATTTAGAAAGTTATTCAATAAATCTTTTATAATAGTTGGTCAAATTAAAAAAAAAATTAAAATAAGTTTGACTTCTTATTAAACAACTACCTCAATTTCTCAATTTTTACAAGATCTACTAATGGATTAATATCATATGTTCAATAAATATATTTTTTGGCATTTAAAATTCATGTTTAAAGAGTTTTACATACAATTAATTCTCTCTTAGAATAAAACTATCTGAAGATAGTTTTCTTAGAATAAGACTATCTTAAGATATGCTCCTCATAAATGCAAAGAATGAATAAATCAATATGTATGTCATCTATAAATATTACTAGAAACTGATTCAGGAATGGACAAAAAATCATACTCATACAATTCATTCATACAATAAAAAAATCACTTCAAAAGACATACCAATGAATTTATAATGAAAGTACCTAAATATTAAAGTTGTCTTCTAAACATCTTTGACTTTAATAATAATATGATGGTAACTTCACATCAAGTCAATTTTAGAAAGGACAATTGCAACATGTAATTGATCCATCACATCATCATTCCTTAAGAGATTGTGCTTATTCTTATAGCAAACTTGTTCAATTGTCTATAATTAATACACAAACAAGATAAGATACATTTTTCTTAAATTAAAAAATAATAGCATAGGAAGATACACTAGATTAAATAAATTGTTTTGCAAAAAAATCTTTAATATGCCTCTTCAACTCAACCAAATCTATTGGGACCATCTTGTAATGAACAATTGACACTAACCAACACTTAGACTAATTTATAACAAACTTAACTTCCCTTTTCAGTGACAATCTTGATTTTTTTTTTTTTAAATAAAACATCCATACATTCTCATGCTACCTACATATTCTTCCTCTCATTTTTAACCGACCAAACAAGCAACATAAAACATCATGCTCGTTGTTATTTATCTTTTAAGAATTGTTAGGTTGAAAATAATTATATTCCCTTGAACTTGAGGAATATCATTTTTAATTTTTCATGTTGTATGTATACAAATGTGTTTAACAAATGATCAATTCATTCTTAAGATAATTTATGTCATCATGTGTAGTTAGATTATAACCCCTATGACTATGTGGTTACTTTTGACATTGTTAATTTGTGCTCAGATACTCACCTTGCAATTATTTAGAAAACCAATTATTGGACTCCAAGCTAAAATAAATTAACTTCTTGTTTTTTCCTAATGTGTTACTAGTACTATTATTTAGGAAAACACTTACTAAATTTTTTTTCTTTTTCTTTATCTATGATAGACATGATGCTCCTCTCTTAAAACCTCTTGGTCACATATAGTCATTGCTCATAATCCTTAACCCCCACATGCTTATACTTGCAGGATTTTAAAACTAAAAACTTGCATGTTTAACTAAAAACTTGCATGTTTAACTAAAAACTTGCATGTTTTGGACACTTGAGAAGGCACACTTATCTTGACCTTTGTTGATCATTCCTAATCCTTTCAAGGTATTAGTTACTATCTCATAATGTTTATGCATAAACCATGATATTTTCAATCTCTATAGCACTTGAATGAATGATTATCCAATATAACTAAAACCAACATAGGAATTTAATATATTAAACAACACCATCAAAATAAAATTGATTTTCTTTAAAGATACACTCATTTCTTCTCTTTCATATTCTCACACTTCAACATACTACAAGAATTTTCACTCTTCCTTTCTCTATAATTTCCTCTCACCCAACATATGATGTCAAAAGTATAATTATGGTTGTTTTAGGAGGGTCGTAAAGGGATCAACCCAAATATAACAATGATTCCTATAACATTTCTTTCAAAGTTTGTAACTATTAATTTAGTAATACTTTGATAAATTAAGAAGTAAAATATTCATAAAAAACTATTTCAATACACATTTATGTTCTACAATCTACTAACAATTTGCTAAAATAAAAATTATAATTATAAAATTACAATAACAGGCTTATATATATCTCGAAATATCAACAACATTACACACACTTCTTATCGATTATACTTAGAGACAAATAAGTTGAAAAAATTACTTTTCTCAACTGATTCAATCGAGATTGATAACTAAATTTTAAAAAATAACAAATAATAAATGATTTTTAAAACAAATATGAATTTACTTTGTTTGATCATATTTCGGTTAAAAATTTTCCTAAACTCCTCGACTACAACATGGTGCGGTCATAATCTAAAATAGATAATTTATAAAATGATAAATGAAGAGAATTAGAGAGATGGGGAGAGAAAAGGAAAAAAAATATATACCGTTTGTGTTTTTTTACATTGTTACGAATCGCGTTTTAACACAATAATAGATAATTATACATTGTACATATAATCTAGGAGTATATAAAATATTGTTTTGATTTTTTTTTTAAAACTATCTATATGCATAATTTTAAACATCCCAACAAACACAAGGATACTGTGATACTGTGGTAATTAGAAAAAAAATAAATTTTATAATTGTATAAAAAGAGATAAGAGATGACAAAATAGGGAGACAATTGATTGCAAGGTAAATGAATCTAATTACATTATTATATATATATATATAAGGTATATCAAATAAAAAAATATTTTATATAAAAGTAAGATTTTTTTCATGAAAATAAGGATTTATGCGTAGTTCTAAAGTCATTTTAAATTCAAACTCAGATACACAGTCAAATTGATTACATCAATATTAGATTAAATGAATACATTGCATAATATATGAAATGGAAAAAAAATTATATACAAGTAAGATTGTTTCATTAAAACAAAATTTTATGCGTGTTTTTAAATTCATAAAACTAAGTGATCCATTTAAATGAATTTAAGTTCCAGAAGATACATGATTAAATTAATTAAATCAATATTAGTTTAGTATTACATACATATAAAAATAGACGTGTCAAATGAAAATATTTTGTATATAAAAGTGAAATTGTTTCATGAAAAAAAATATATGCGCGTTGTTAAAGCTATAAAGTTAAACGACCCATTTAAATTTGGACCGTTAGATGTAACTTCTCTTTCATGAAAATACAGATTTATAAAGTGATAAAGTTAAGTGATGTGATCCCTTTAAATGAATTTAAATTCCCATTAAGATGCATGATCAAATTGATTAAATCAATATTAGGTAAATAAATTTAATAATATTACAAACATAAAAATAGGTTTATCAAATGAAATTATTCTTGTATATAAAAGTAAAACTATTTCATAAATAAAGATCTATGCATGTCGTTAAAATTAAATAATCCATTTAATTTTGAACAGTTATATGTAACTTTTCTTTAGTATTAAATATTTTATGACGTTACATTTATATGTATTTATGATTTTACACCTTGACTAAGGATTAGTAACATTTAATATATTATAATGTAAATAAAATTAATTTTTGTATTACTTCTGAATTGTATAAGAATAAAAAAAAATTATTATTATTTTTATTTGTATATAATTTTTACTATAAATACTTATAAATTTTTAAAATATTGATCGCAAATATTATATTTTTTAAGATTAAATTATTGTTTGTGTAACGCGTAAAGAGTTCTTTCTCTCTCCATCTCTCTCTCAATTTCTTTTCTCTTCCTTCTTTCTTAATTTTCTCTCTCAATTTTTATCTATTTTAGGATCTAATAGCACGTTATAACTGAGTTAAGAAATATTTCTACCATTTATTGTTTTTTTTATTTAATTTAGTCATCAATCTTGGTGGAATCAGTTGAGAAGAGTAATCATCTCAATTTTTACTATTATATACTAAATTTCTGTTATGTTTGGATAACTTGCATTAAGTCCTTGTATATTGAAGCTTATCCAAAAGAAATAAAATTCTAGAAGTTCCTTATAAACTTAAAGCAAACAATTAAGGTAAGGAAAACTAACTTTAACTTTTAATAGTACCCTTGACTAGAAGATCTGAATATGGAGTGGATGTGGTCCCAATATTCAATTTATCTTGTAGGGATATTGTTTGTTTATATATTATGTTGTTTGTTTATATATTATTTAAACTTGTAGAAATATTATATTTTGATAGTTTAATATTTAAGTATTTTTTTGTATGTTAAATAGAACTTTTAATATTGTGGGATACATTTTGAATGATATTGTATGATGAAAATGGTATGAAATTGAAGTCATACATTTGGGATAATATGAACAAATGTTTGTTTGTGTATTAAGTATTGATGCCTATGTAGTAACAGAGATCTTCGAGTTTCGCTGATGATTTAAGTAACATAGACTAAGATAGAGAACTTCATGCACACCGTGACATATGAGATGCATGATTTGGGTTGTAATGAACTTACCCTGATACTTTCTCTAGGATTCACTGGTAATCTAAGTCTTGGGTATCAGATCAGGTGTTAGTCTTTGGTAGGACTTACTAGATACGAATGTTTTGGAAGACGTCAGTTATTATTTTGTTTGTTGAATATTATGGATGTGTAAATCCATGTGAGATCTATGTGATTGTTTAATGTTGGGATTTGAAGAAGATTGAATAATTCGGAAATTGATTAATGTAATTTGGTTTTCTCCATTGATTTAATTATGTATATTATAAAATTTTATTTTCATTAATTTACCCTTACTTTTCTTGTTATGAAGTGCGATGTCTGTATACACAAGCAAATGATATGTCAGAGATTTCGAAAGGATTTATAATATTTTTTTTAACCTCATTTGTATATGTTTGTATTTCTATAAGTCGTAATTTTGTAATAAAAATATTTTAAAAAGACCTAAATTTGTATAGAAACCCATAGAACTTGAATTATAATAGTTAGATTTTTTTTTAGTGTTAGAGTTTGTATTATAATAAACAATAAATTATATTTCAATTATTAAAAATTATAATTACAACATAATAAAGTAATATATAGTAAAAGTAAATTATAATTTCAATTTTTTTAAATACAAATAAATTATTGAATGGAAAAATAATACTAGTTTTAAAAATAAAAATCACGATTGGTAGTGTATAAAAAATTTAAAGTAAATTATGAAAAAAGTATAAATAATTATGTTATAATAAATGATCTGATTGATTAGTTTAATGAAAAATAATATTTTTTATCCTAATTATCTTTTTATTTTATTTGTAGCACTAAATTATTTATAGTTAATGATAAAATATTACAAAAAGTTCAAAAATCGGAAAAGAGTAATTTTTGTCAACTTCAAAATATATTTAAGTTTAATTTTTAATATTTATATGTGGTGAATTTAATTTGAAGATAAAGGAAACTCTTCATTTCTAAAAAAAATAAAAAATTCTCATTATTAGATTTCAGTCTTATCTATACCTATATATAAATAGGATTTCTTTTTTGGTTTACATAATATTTTTTCGATTCTACCCTTATTTAATATATCTCATTTTATTTGTATAATAGAGTATTTTTTTCATTTCATATAAATAACTTGAAAAATAAAATTATTTTTAAATTAATATTAATGTACAGTTTTTATACGTAAACTAACTATTCCACTATTTTCTTAATTTCTTATTTTAAGGCAATAACAAGAAGAAAAATAGAGCATACTCTCTCATGTTTACACACCAAATCTCACATATAAAATAAAATAACATTTATTTATAATCACTCTTTTCATTCAATTTCAAACAACTATATTATTTGGTAAAACCATTATTCTTTTGTATCTACCATTAAGTCAATCCTAAAACCTTAACATGAACATCATCACACTCTCCGATCTTAAAATTATCAATGAAAGAAGAAAAAAAAACAAAAAACTTGAAGAAGAGACACTCATACCAGAGAGAAGAAGAAAAAAAAGATTGTTTAATCAATTTATCATTATTCTTTTATATGCTATTTTTTACTTTTCAATTTCAACTCATCCAGTATTATTTTTGTATTAAAGCTAAATTTCTATCATCGTAAAAATTATTAAAAGTAAAAAATACAGATAGACAAACAACACCTGTTTTTGCTAGTATTTAATAAAATTATTGAGTAAACCATTTAAAGAAATTGACGCAATTTTCTTATGCATGCAATTCCTTAAAAGTAAAATCAATAGCAGTAAATGTTAAAATGAAGGGCTAATTAATTTTATAGTAAAATAAAGAATAATTGCTTTCAAAATCATTTAAGTTTTAATGTAATCATAAATGAACATGTGAAGTACAGATAAACATTCTATTATTAAATTATACATAACTTTGAATAAATAAGCCAACATGAATAAACGTTCAAATCTCTATTAAATATTCACATTTAACATTCCACAATGTTTTAAATAAAACTGTCTATTAAGGAATACGTGATATATAAAAAATATTATATTTGATGTTGTTGTGAATTTCAAAATTTTAAAGAAAATTATTTTAAAATAATATACGATATTAAATATGCGTACATGTTCTAATAAACATAATCAAAACGTGAATTGACCGATATAATTTTTTTTTCTCTAATTGAAATATTGAATCCGAATTTATATATATATATATATATATAAATATATATTCTTGAAATATGTTAGTATTTTTCTTTTTATTATACTGTTTTTTGGTTCTGATTTTTTATTTTCTTATTTTATCCTTATCGTTACATTTATCTGTTAAGTTGATATATTACCCTATGTGGAAGATTGATAGAACTTATTGAATGAATTGCTATTTTCTAGAGATGGAATAAAATGATTTTTGAGAATAAAAGGTAAGAATTTTTTGCTACGAATCGAAGCAAAAATCAAAACATATATATCAAAAGTAAAAACATACTTAAATAAAAATATATTTTATATTATAATTTCCATTAGTTTTTTTACGCTATTATGATATTCTATGTATCACATACACTCTGATACGACATGGATACAAAAATACGTAAAATCTTTAAAATGTAGGATACAAGACACTGATTTATATATTATATAATTATGAATTATATAAATTGACAAAAAGATTTATGTCCACAAGTATGTTTTAGATTATTTTTTGGAGCAGAAAGATTTTTATCATAACTGGTTCACAATGATTTGTTTCTTATTTTTATAATCATAATAACAATTTCTACAATAAAATTTGAATTTTGAGAAAATTAATGTATTTTTTCCTTTTAAAATTGTGTTAGAACCGTACTAGAATTGTCAGAAATCTAACAAATACTTTTTGAATTGGACACTTCACGGATACATGTGCCTTACAAGTGTCATACAAGTATCGATGTCTGATACACATCATTTAAGAGGAGTGTCCGAGTTTCATAATATTGTACAAAATATCTATTAGTATTATTTATAATTAATTTTTTAATAAAATACCGAGTTATTTAAAAAAATGCTATAGAGAGTAATGATAATGGGTATGTCTGTTATTGCTAAACATACGATTATTAAAGATTGATTTAATTTTAAGTGTATTTTATACAAGTAGAAATTAATATGTACTTTTGAAATAAGTATATTTCAATAAAAAAAATATAAAGATGCCAACGAAGAAAGATAACTACGAGTTTTACTATTTATATTTATTTTTATTGATGTAAATAGTCATTAATAATGTTAAATGAAAATAAATTTGTTTTATCTTCATCCTAGTTATTTAATGAATATATTTATATTTATTAAATAATTTCATTAAAAATAGAAATTAAACATTTAATATTACAAAAATAAACATTTTATTCGATGAATATAATAATTATAATGGTACCTAATTTAAAAAATCAAATACTACTTATATATATATACACATTTATTTATTTATTTATTTATTTCTGTATTCCTATTAATATGAATTCCCAAAATACTTACAAGAGTTATTTACAATTTTTGTTGTAACTGACTCATAGGAAATAGAAATGTGAAATTGAAAAGAATTCTCTAACACTCTTAAAAAAATTGAAGATAATTTTGTCTGAGAAAAATCATAAATACATTTTGATATTCAAAGAAAAAAAAATTCTCTCTAGCATCTTATGTATCTTTTTTATGAGAAGGGATTTGTTTAAAAAAAAAAAAAACATTTTTTTTGAAATAAATTTACCTGCACATAATGAGAATAATTAATTATTATTAATTTTGTAAATAAAGTTGAAAAAGCAGAAAGAATAATTTGGTGGCATACGTTTGTTTTATGGAAGATATAAAAAAAAGAAATAAATATGAGAGCGTTAGGAGTGAAGAGAGTATAGGTTTTGGATGTAATTGTGAAGATAAAAGAGGGCAACGTGAATTGCAAGTTTCCGTAAATCTGTAACCGTAGGGGTTGGGGCATATAAATTGCACAGTGAGAAAGAAGAGAGGCAGAAAGAGAAAGGTTTGTCACCCACCTGAGGAAAAAAGAAATTAACATAAACACCATTTTTTTTTATAAAATGGAAAAGAAAAAGAAAGTTGGAAAAAAATAATTTTTTTCCTTAGGGTTTGACTGTGAATTGCGACATCGCGTGTGGCCCAAACAGTGGAATCACCGAATCCGTCAAGTTCGGTCCTCTGCAAGGAAAGATCTGTCCCCAATTGCCCGAAAGTTGCGGATTCTAGAGAGAGAAAGTGGGTGTCAGTAGCAGCAGCTAGAGAGAGAATATTAGATTTTTTTTGAACGTTGGGATCGGAGGGAAAAAATGTGGGTTTCTTCACATTTGGAGGGATTCTGAGGTTCTGCCATTTCTGGGTATCTTTCTTTTATTCAAAGTTTGAAGCTTTTATTATTTTTGTTGCTTGATCAGTGGGTGTGATCTGAATTTTGGTGACTTCTGTAGGTGGTGAATTCTGGGGTGGTTGCATGCAATCTGGCGGCGGCCCCGGTGGTGGGCCGGGCCGGAATCCGGCGGGACGGGCGGCATCGACGTCGTCAGCGGCTGCTTCGCCGTCTTCTTCGTCATCGGCTGCGTCGCACTTGGAGTCATTGCAGCAACAGCAACAGCAGCAGCAGCACATAGGTTCTAGGCAGGTGCGGATTTTGATAGGTTTAGCTGAATTTCTGTGAAAATTTGGTTGAATTGTTTCTTTTTACTAGTGATGGGAAGTCTACTACCTGCTTGTACTGCTAATTCGGATTTTGGAACACATGCGAGTATGAAGAAATGGGCTGTGGTGGAATTTGCATTTAATGCACTTGGTGTTGGGGTTTAGTTAGTTGGTTGAGTTTGTGTTTTTTTTTCCTTTTTTTTCAAGGCGTTCAAGGAGCATCATATGGAAACTGATCGAATTATTGAATCTGGAAATTATTGGTACAGTTTTGTGCTGTTGGTGTTTGTCTATTCCAATCTAGCTTTCTTTTTATCCTATGCCTGCATGCACTCGTCTGTTGACTTTTAATTTTTTTGCTAATTGGTCTTTGGCTTTATTTTTTGTTTCATATGGTGATGTTGAATTATAGGAAACATTGACTATTCTGCATGTTTTTTTTTCTGCACTTTTCTAAGGTATTTCCTTTCAGAGGTTGATGGTGATTGATAATGAATCATCAGGGTAATAAAATTTGGGGTTTATATTATTGTTTTATGGACCCCTCTTTTGCCTTTCTAACTCTCTTTAGGTGCCGTTGTTGAAATTCACGCACGCTATTTACTACTTCGGATTATGAATTCTCCCCTTGTTATGTTCCTTGAGTAAACTGTACATGACAAAGATTACTTATGGATTTTAACTACACAAGGTACAGTTACAACTTGCTGAAAGGTATTTGTGATGATTGATATTGAAGCATAAGGATAATAGAACTCAGGGTTTATGTTCTGGTCTATGAACCCCTTCTTTTGAGTTTCCAACTCTCTTCAGTTGCTGTTATTGAAATTTGTGTTGATTTGCTCTTTTGGATTATGAATTCTCCGTTTGGTCTTTCTTTATGTGTTGAGTAAATGGTTTGAGTGTAAAGGCATTGTTTATTTGTGGATTGTAACTTAGAAAGCTGCAGTTGCAACTTGCTAAAAGGTGTTATTTCGTCAACTTCTGCTTATCGTCAATTTGTATTAACTGTTTTTGCTGCCTGTCTGTTCTGTTACTTCTGTCTTTATACTGGCTGATCAATAATGGATTTTAACTACACAAGCTACATTGGCAACTTGCTAAAAGGTGTTGATGATGATTAATAATGAAGCATCGGGGCAATAAAACTTGGGGTTTATGTTCTGGCTAACGAACCCCTTTTGAATTTTTAATTATCTTCAGGTGCTATTGTTGAAATTTATGCATGTTGATATACTTACTTTGGATTATGAATTGTCCCTATAAGTCTTTCTTTATGTGTTGAGTAAATGATATGTTTAAAGACTGAAAAATATTGGATTGTAAATAAATAAGCTACAGTTGCAACTTGCTAAAAAAGTTTTGTTTCGTCATCTTCTACATATTGGATTAGGAATTCTCCCAGTCTCTTTATCTGCTGAGTAAATGCTATAAAGTGTAAAGAAACGTTTAATTGCAGATTGTAACTAAATAAGCTATAGTTGCAACTTGTAAAAGTGTTATTTCGTCAACTTCTGCTTATTGTCAATTTGTATTAACTGTTCTTACTGCCTCTCTGTTCTGTTACTTCTGTTTTTATTAGCAAAAGAGGAATGCTCAATGATTGGTATCGTTTGTATCTTGTTTACTTATAATTTTCTATTAAATGCAGTCTTAATGGAAAAATCATTGATGCATTGTCTTCTTTCTCAAAATGGCATGGTCATTAATACATGACTGATTTTCTTTATGATTTATGGTAATGGTACTTCAGAATATGCCATAATTTACAACTATGGTCTCGTTTTTTATTTCATGGTTGTTACTTCAGTATATAGGTCAAAGTTGTTTTTGCTGTATTTCATGTTAATAGTAGCCTGCATAAATCTCCATGAAATTTCTGTCATAACTTTTTAGATATGAATCAGAAGTGGGGCCTTGGGAACTGATTCATCATATGTTCTACTGTGAAAAGTGTGTGTACCTGCATGCGTGTGTCTTGATATCTATGAATTTCGGATTGTGATCTTACAAGTTCTAATGATATTATGACAATTATGCCTTTTTTGGGTAACCTTTAAACTTATCATTTGTCTTATAGAATAATGACCTTTACTCAACTGTGTACATGTGCAGTCATTTCAACAGCAGCTGCTTAGAAAACCTGAAGGGAGTGAGGCATTTTTGGCATATCAAGCAGGTCTTCAAGGAGCATTTGGGAGTAACAATTTCCCATCTAGTTCCATGCAACTGCCTCAACAGTCTCGAAAATTTGTTGATCTAGCTCAGCATGGATCCAACCAGGGTCAAGGTGTTGAACAACAAATGCTAAATCCTGCACAAGCAGCATACTTTCAATATGCTCTGCAGGCTTCACAACAAAAGCCTGCTTTGGCAATGCAGTCACTGCAGCAACCGAAAATGGGAATTCTGGGCCCTTCCTCTGTAAAGGATCAGGATATGCGAATGGGAAATTTGAAAATGCAGGATCTTATGTCCATGCAGGCAGTAAATCAAGCCCAAGCATCATCGTCCAGAAATTCATCTGACCATTTTAATCATGGGGAAAAGCGTGTAGAGCAAGGGCAGCAGCTAGCACCTGCCAGGAAGAGTGAAGGAAATCCTTCAAGTCAGGGATCAGCTGTTGGAAACATAGTACCTGGAAATATTATAAGCCCCGTGCAAGCTCTGGCAAATCAGCAGAGCATCTCAAACACCATGAATAACCAGATTGCAATGTCTGCTCAATTGCGGGCTATGCAGGCATGGGCACATGAACAAAATATTGATATGTCACATCCTGCAAATGCTCAGTTAATGGCTCAGCTTATTCCATTGATGCAATCAAGGATGGTTCAACAACCAAAGGCAAATGATACTAACTCAGGTGCACAGTCATCACCTGTCCCTGTTTCAAACCAGCAGGTTATTTCTCCAGCAATGGCAAGTGAGAGTTCAGCACGTGCTAATTCATCTGGTGATGTGTCTGCACAGTCAGGTTCTGTGAAAGCCAGGCAGATGGCTCCACCCAACCATTTGAGCCCACCAATCAGTGCTGGTATAGCCGGTACCTCTAGTGACATGGCAGTACAGCAATTCAGTCTTCATAGCAGAGACACTCAAGGATCTTTGAAGCAGTCAGTTCTAATCGGAAATGGAATACATCCACAGAAGACCTCTGCAAACATGAACATAGGTGCAGATCATCCTCTGAATGCAAAAGCTTCATCATCTTGTCCAGAACCGGCAAAAATGCAGTACATCAGGCAATTAAACCAATCTGCTTCTCAGGCTGGAGGTCTGACAAATGAAGGTGGATCAGGAAATTGCACCAAATCTCAAGCGGGGCCATCTCAGACACCTCAAAAAAGAAATGGTTTCACCAAACAACAGCTTCACGTTCTTAAGGCACAAATACTAGCATTTCGGCGTCTAAAGGTTTAATATATTCTTTCCTTCATTCTGTCTGCTGCCTGCTTTATGTTTTTTTGTGCTATTTATGCACACCTAGTGAAATGAAAATCTACTGCATAATATTTAATGGAGATTGTGCTCACTGATTTTTTTTCCTGTGTTGATAGAAAGGAGAAGGTGCACTTCCACAGGAACTTCTTCGGTCCATCAATCCACCTCCTCTTGATTTGCAAGTGCAGCAGCCAATTCATTCTGGAGGAGCACAAAATCAAGAGAGATCTGCTGGAAATATTGTGGCTGAACAGCCAAGGCAGAATGAGGCCAATGCCAAAGATTCACAGTATATCCCATCCGTTAGCGGAAAGAGCTCTTCAAAGAAGGAAGGCTTTATTAGAGATGAGAGCAATGCTGTAACAGCAGTTCATGTGCAGGCCCCATCTCCCATGATAAAGGAATCTGCTGGAAAGGAAGAGCAGCAGTCTGTTGTGTGCTCTGCTAAGTCAGATCAGGAAAATGAACATGGAATGAACAGAACTTCTGGTAGAAATGAGTTAGTATTAGACAAGGGAAAAGGTGTTGCTGTTCCCCAGTCTTCTGTAACTGAGACAGTGCAACTTAATAAATCCACTCAGGCGAGCACTGTTGCCCAGCCAAAGGATACGCTTTCCACCAGAAAATACCATGGACCCCTATTTGATTTTCCTTTCTTCACCAGGAAACATGATTCCTTTGGGTCGTCAATGTTGCTCAACAACAACAACAATTTGTCATTGGCATATGATGTAAAAGAACTTCTGTTTGAGGAAGGCATGGAGGTCCTTAGCAAGAGAAAGACAGAGAATTTGAGGAAGATTGAAGGTTTACTAGCAGTAAACTTAGAGAGGAAAAGAATTAGGCCAGATCTTGTTTTAAAGTTGCAAATTGAAGGAAAAAAACTTCGCCTTTTAGATCTTCAGTCACGTTTAAGGGATGAGATTGATCAACAGCAACAAGAGATAATGGCAATGCCAGATAGGCCATATCGAAAGTTTGTTAGGCTGTGTGAACGTCAGCGTATGGAACTTGCTAGACAAGTGCAGGCATCTCAGAGAGCTTTAAGGGAGAAACAACTGAAATCTATATTTCAATGGCGCAAGAAGCTTCTTGAAACACACTGGGCCATTCGTGATGCCCGTACTGCTCGCAACAGAGGGGTGGCCAAATATCATGAAAGGATGTTGAGAGAGTTCTCAAAACGTAAGGATGAGGACAGAAATAAAAGGATGGAAGCCTTAAAAAATAATGATGTTGACAGATATAGGGAGATGTTGCTGGAGCAGCAGACTAGCATTCAAGGTGATGCTGCGGAGAGATATGCTGTCCTCTCAACTTTCTTAACCCAGACTGAAGAGTATCTCCATAAATTAGGAAGTAAGATAACCACTACTAAGAATCAACAGGAAGTGGAGGAGGCTGCCAAAGCTGCTGCAGGTGCAGCACGATTGCAGGCATGGTTCATCAATCTCCTCATTAAAATAAAATAAAATCTAGTGGCCTGGAAGAAAATCTTTATTTTTGTGTGCGTGTTTTTTAGTTTGTACAATTCATTTGTGGTATCTATTTTTTCATGTTTTCTAATGTACTTTTTAAATTGTTTGAAGTCATGACTGATCCCATTATATGTTTTATGGCTAAAGGGTCTTTCTGAAGAAGAAGTCAGAGCGGCAGCAGCTTGTGCTGGAGAGGAAGTCATGATTAGAAATCGTTTTATGGAGATGAATGCCCCTAAAGACAGTTCATCTGTCAACAAGTGAGTGTCACTCCTTTTTTTGTGTATTTTGAGTTTTGTGCTTTTGGAATAATGAAACTTGAGGTCAGGTGTACTTTTACAGGTAGATGTTGGCTCAAAATGTGCCAAGTGCCTAATTCTAATATTTATCATAATTGTAACGCTTTGATATTGTTTATCTAAGTATTTATTGGTTATATAATAAATACATCTGATTCCTGATGCTTACTATTTTTTTGTCACGTATCAGGTATTACAGCCTTGCTCATGCAGTGAGCGAGAAGGTTGTACGTCAACCATCAATGTTACGGGCCGGAACACTTAGAGACTATCAACTGGTAGGTTGCTGAGTTTCTTGAAATTGTCTATAATAGCTTGTTGTCTTTTGGAGTAAAGCTTTTTAAGGATTTGACATGTTATTTTGAAGGTTGGTTTGCAATGGATGCTTTCCTTGTATAACAACAAATTAAATGGGATTTTGGCAGATGAGATGGGTCTTGGAAAAACTGTACAGGTTAGTATTATGATTTTCTGTGTTATCTAAAACCTGAAAAAAATATATGATGTTCTTTCAAGCTGAGGGATTTTACAATTCATATTCAAGTTTGCATTAAGTTGATGTAAAAGATTACTCCTTTTATTTCCATGATATTTGCTCTGATGGTTCTATTATATGAACCTCTTGAAAACAAATATTTTTTCTGTGTCCAGGTTATGGCATTAATAGCCTATTTGATGGAGTTTAAAGGAAACTATGGCCCACATCTTATAATAGTCCCAAATGCTGTTATGGTTAACTGGAAGGTGATCTTTCAATTCTTTCATTTTGGTGATATTTTTTTTGTTATTAAGTGTCTCTTTTAATCGAAAAAACTTTTGTTCACTGTGCAGAGTGAGTTGTATACTTGGTTACCATCTGTGTCATGCATTTTTTATGCTGGAGGGAAGGATTACCGGTCAAAATTATATTCACAGGTAAGTGTGCCAGAGATTATTAATTTATGAGTAATTTAATGTTCAATTCTGAGTTTCTTTTTGTTTTATTTGCAGGAGATTATGGCTATGAAATTTAATGTCCTGGTGACTACTTATGAGTTCATCATGTATGATCGGTCAAGGCTTTCAAAAATTGATTGGAAGTATATAATAATCGATGAAGCACAGAGAATGAAGGATAGAGAATCAGTTCTAGCTCGTGATCTTGATAGATATCGTTGTCAAAGACGCCTGCTTTTGACAGGAACACCTTTACAGGTCTATTTTGCTTTGATACAAGTGCATTGTTGCTGTAGTTTTCCTGTGTACTCATAATGTCTTTTATGACCCAATTCAAAAATCTTCACGATTCTTGAAGTTTGCACATTCCTATTTTCTTGCACAAGCTTGTTCTGTCCTTGGTAACTACTGGGAATGCTAAAAACATTCATGTGCCTTCAACTAATAGTTTTAGCTTTATGAAGTCTCTTTCCTTGAAACATGCATTATATCCTTTATGACCAATTGGTCATAAGTTCAGTCTTCGGTACCTCCATTCTTCTAAATAAAATAAAATTTCAGCACAAGTTACAGTTGGCATTTAAATTGTCTATGCTTTATTCTTAAGGTCCTTTTTGTGAGGAGTGTTAAAGATAATAAAATTATTAATATGCTTTTACCTATTAGTTTAAGCTTTTAGGAGTAGTGTTTGACAGTAGCCAAATTTTATCTGTTCTTTTAACAATTTAAAATATTTGTGATGGCAAAGGCACTTATAAGCTGGTGCTTGGTGAATACTGCTGAGCCATTTAGCTTGCCTCTGCCATGAATGAAGAGTTGTTTACACATCTTAACCTTTGTTTATACAATTTTGAGATATTTTATCTGTTATCTATTTATATGAGTGGCTTTAATTGGTAAATTCCTTTTCAAGAGGAGTCAAAAATACCTGATGAGGCTAGATTCAGATCTAACAGGTCAAATCCTTGTCTTGTCATACCTTTCTGATGGCTGATACTAAGCTGGGGTTTGGGTCTAATATTTCATTATCTATAGATAATTTCCTTTACTGTAATAAACTACTATTATAAATACTATTAAGACCTTTTTTTTATCGAAGCTTGAATGTTGTTAATTTGATTGCAGCCCAAAATCTTGCAGCTCATTATTCTAGCAGTGTTCATTTTGTTGTTGCTGGAATGTAGTCAAAGTCCTCTTACTAATAATTCATGTCTTGCTTCAGTAAATACCTGTTATTATATTGACTCGTGTTCTATATGTTAGCTTCATTTAGATGTCTTTAATGATCATCAATCAATTGATAAATCATTTAGATGCATGGTGCATTACAAATCTTGATAAAAAAAATTATGTAAATTTCTCTGCAGAATGATTTGAAAGAACTGTGGTCGCTTTTAAATTTACTTCTTCCAGAGGTTTTTGACAACAAGAAAGCCTTTAATGATTGGTTCTCAAAGCCATTTCAAAAGGAAGTTTCCACTCAAAATACAGAAGATGATTGGCTTGAGACTGAAAAAAAAGTTATCATCATCCATCGACTTCACCAAATTCTCGAGCCTTTCATGCTCAGGCGTCGTGTTGAAGAGGTTGAGGGTTCACTACCGCCAAAGGTTTGATTCCAACTCTTCCTTGACCTTTTACTCTTTTATTTGGTCTTACAATCCTAATATCTGTACTGCATTGTAGGTCTCTATAGTCTTACGATGTAAGATGTCAGCTTTGCAGAGTGCCATATATGATTGGGTCAAATCAACCGGTACCCTTCGACTTGATCCCGAAGGTGAGGAATCTAAGATTCAAAAGAATCCGCTTTACCAGGCAAAAGAGTACAAGACTTTAAATAACAGATGCATGGAGTTGCGGAAAACTTGCAATCATCCATGTCTTAATTACCCATTAGTTAATGAATTATCTACAAATTTAATTGTAAAATCTTGTGGGAAATTGTGGGTCCTGGATAGGATCCTTATAAAGCTTCAAAGAACTGGTCATCGAGTTTTGCTGTTTAGTACCATGACAAAACTTCTAGATATCTTAGAAGATTACTTGAATCTGCGAAGATTTGTGTACAGAAGAATTGACGGGACTACTAATTTGGATGACCGTGAATCAGCAATAATGGACTTTAATAGCCCTGATTCAGACTCTTTCATCTTCTTGCTTAGCATTCGAGCTGCTGGGAGAGGCCTTAACCTTCAGTCTGCTGACACAGTTGTCATTTATGATCCTGATCCAAATCCGAAAAATGAGGAGCAGGCTGTGGCAAGAGCTCATCGTATTGGGCAGAAAAGAGAAGTCAAAGTTATCTACTTGGAGGCTGTTGTTGACAAAATCTCTAGCCATCAGAAGGAGGATGAACTGAGAAGTGGAGGCACTGTCGATATGGAGGATGAATTTGTGGGTAAGGATCGCTATATAGGATCTGTTGAGAGCCTCATAAGGAACAATATTCAACAATATAAGATAGATATGGCCGATGAGGTTATCAATGCTGGACGTTTTGATCAAAGGACAACACATGAAGAGAGGCGTTTGACTTTAGAGACATTGTTACATGATGAAGAAAGGTATCAAGAAAATGTCCATAATGTTCCTTCTCTTCAGGAGTTAAATCGCTTGATTGCTAGGAGTGATGAGGAAGTGGAGTTGTTTGATCAAATGGATGAAGAACTGGATTGGCCCGAGGAGATAATGCAACATGATGAGGTGCCTCAGTGGCTTCGAGCCAATACAAGAGAAGTGAATGCTGCTATTGCTTCTTTATCGAAAAAACCATCAAAGAACATGTTGGGTGGTAATATTGGCATGGACAGTGAGGTGGGTTCTGAAAGGAGAAGGGGACGGCCCAAGGGAAAAAAACATCCTAATTATAAAGAGTTGGAAGATGAAAATGGAGAATATTCTGAAGCAAGCTCTGAAGAGAGAAATGAATATTCTGCACAAGAAGAAGGGGAAATTGGAGAGTTTGAAGATGATGTTTATAGTGGGGCTGATGGGCATCAACCAGAAGAGGATGGTTTAACTTCTGATGCTGGATATGAAATTGCTCGTTCAAATGCTAGACATAATCATGTGGCTGAAGAAGCTGGTTCCTCAGGATCGTCTTCCGACTGTCAAAGATTGGTGCAAACTGTTTCACCTTCAGTTTCTGCTCAGAAATTTGCTTCCCTCTCCGCATTGGATGCCAGGCCAAGCTCCATTTCAAAAATAATGGTACTTGGACTTTCGTTTTTTGATTATTTTATTATATTGTTTGGGGTTTCTTTGTTCTGTTTCATTTTGATTAAATATCTTGGGGACACTTTTGCAAGGGAGACGACTTGGAGGAAGGGGAAATTGCAGTATCAGGTGATTCTCACATGGATCATCAACAGTCAGGCAGTTGGATTCATGATCGTGATGAGGGGGAAGATGAACAAGTTTTGCAGAAACCCAAGATCAAGCGGAAGCGTAGTCTTCGTGTTCGTCCCCGTCATACTATGGAAAGGCCTGAGGACAAGTCTGGCAGTGAGATGGTATCTCTTCAACGGGGAGAATCATCCCTTTTGGCAGACTATAAATATCAAATGCAAACAAGGACTGATACGGAAACAAAATCACTTGGAGACAACAATGCCAGCAAGCATGATAAGAATGCAACATCATTAAAAAATAAGCAAAAATTACCTTCAAGAAAAGTAGGTAATACATCCAAATTGCAGGGGTCACCTAAGTCTAATCGTTTGAATTGCACGTCTGCTCCTTCAGATGATGGTGGTGAACACCCTAGAGAGATTTGGGAGGGGAAGCCTCTCAATTCAAATGGATCTTCAGCTCATGGAACTAAGACGACTGAAATAATCCTAAGAGGAGTATGTGTCATTATGTAATTAATGTTGTCGTATTTTCTGTTATGATCGTTTTTTTTTCATACCTCACTCATGGACTGCATGCAGGAACCATTATTAATCCCAACCTTAATTATGACAAAAGATTAATATTAATATCAATATAATACAATAGGATCTTGAAGGTTTTTCACTTGCTGCACTTCTGAAAATATTACTTTGTTCTGTTTTTCCCTTAAACTTTCTGTTGGCTATTTGAACTTAATCTCAACTCGTTAAATAAACCATGTTGGAGATGTTTCCTGTAGATTTCTAATGTAAGTACATGACCTCACACAACTTGTTCACATGCAGTGCAAAAATGTAATTAGCAAGCTCCAAAGGAAAATAGACAAGGAAGGCCATCAGATTGTACCTTTGCTGACAGATTTGTGGAAGAGGATTGAGAATTCTGGGTATGCAGGTGGATCTGGGAACAGTCTGTTGGATTTACGGAAGATTGACCAGCGGATTGATAGAATGGATTATACTGGAGTAATGGAGCTCGTGTTTGATGTACAGTTCATGTTAAGGGGTTCAATGCATTTCTATGGATATTCATTTGAGGTGAGATTTCTTATCCGTGTTATTGTACAAAGTGAAGGAAACAAAACCTGACTAACAGTATTTGGAAAATTTATGTGTCCAAAGACAATTTGGCAGATATTTAGGCATATATAGCAGGTCTGATTTTCTGTCAACACTTCAAAGGACCTAAAATTGACAGAGACTAGGATTGTTCATGTGATCTCCATTTTTGTAACTGTTAAAAGTTCTGAATGATCATTATTTACAGGTGAGATCTGAAGCAAGGAAGGTTCATGATCTATTCTTTGACATCCTGAAAATCGCATTCCCGGATACAGATTTTGGAGAAGCAAGAAGTGCACTTTCTTTCACCAGCCAAATTCCGGCTGGTACCGCCGCATCCCCAAGGCAAGTGACAGTTGGCTCCAGCAAAAGGCACAGAGCGACCAACGATGTGGAAACCGATCCAATCCCTTCACAGAAGCCGCCATCTGCTTCTAATGGCGAAAGCACCAGGTTCAAAGGTCATTTGAAGGAGTCCAAGACTGGAAGTGGTGGCAGCAGTGCGCGTGAGCAACCTCAGCAGGATAATCCTCCAATGCTTACTCATCCAGGTCAGTTGGTTGTGTGCAAGAAGAAAAGAAATGACAGGGAAAAGTCATTGGGGAAGGGCAGGAGTGGATCAGCATGTCCTGTTTCTCCACCTGGTGCTATAAAAAGTCCAGGGTCAGGTTCAACTCCAAAGGATGGTAGATGGGGTAGTCAGCCATCTCAACATTCAAATGGGTCTGGTGGGTCAGTTGGTTGGGCAAATCCTGTAAAGCGTTTGAGAACAGATTCTGGGAAGAGGAGACCAAGCCATATGTAGATTTTTCATGGAGACAAAGGATGGTATATAACTGAAATATTTATCATTGGTACTAGTTTTTCAGGAAGAGCTTTAGTTGCCTTGCCTTGCCTTTCATAGGCTTTAGCCCATACTCTGTTAATATAGAGTTAGTTCTTCAATTGTATTCTATAGCTACCTCAATCAATGGGTTAAATTACAATGGTCAACAGTTTTTTTTTCTTTGGATAGCTGCATCTTGCAGGTGATACTTCTCTTTAGATAGCTCATGAATGTCTTGTATAGTAACTTCTTGGTTCATAGTATGCCATACAAGGATTAATCTCTACAAGCTACACTTACTCTTCCTAATGATTTATCTATATCAAATGCATAAACTATCAAGTTAGATTGGAACCAATAGTAATCAGGTTAATGATGTCTAGGGGGGTTTGGAAAAATAATTTATATCTTATCCTATTTTTTATAGTTATAAACACATGGAAGGAAGTATGGAAGAACTTCTTTATGTTTGTATCAGTACAGGGAAATTTTGTTGGTGGTTTTGTGAGTAAGCAGAAGTTTGATTTGTTTTTATTAACTCATACTATACTATGATTACTTTCGATTGTAAATCCAAACTTTATGTTATTTTAGGCTTTTGTAAAAAAATAAATAAAAGATGAAGATAGGAAGATACTGAAAATTCAACATTAATTAATTTAAAGATTAAAGGACGAATTCAGAAACATATATAAATTATTCAGCCCTAACTTGTTATTTTTCATTAAAGATCGATGGACTAATCCCTATAATTCAACCTTCATTATTGTTCCTAATTGATTAGTATGGACAAATTACATTTTGAAATGAAATTGAATCAAATTAATTGTAGAAAAATAAAGAAAAGTAGGATAAAATATTGTCTAAATGAAAATAGTTATAAAGGTAACTTTAAAAGTATTTATTTTAAAAATCAACAAATTTATCATAGCTATCATTTATAATTGAATGATAATGTAAAAATACTTTAAATTGTAAATGTATACAATCTTTACTTAAACTAAAAGTATAATTTTCTTTCATAAGTTAAAATTATTTTTAAACCATTTAAATTTTTTTTACTTAAATAAGGTTTTTAATAGTTTGTTGGTTTGGGTAAGTAGGTTTAATACAATATTAGTTTTTAGTACAATAAAAAAAACTTTAATCTTGCTAATTTTATTTAAAAGGTAAATAAGCAAGCACATGATTTTTGTAATTGTCATATTTATTTATTAAAAAGAAATCAGTGTTAATATTAATTAATTTTGAATGGAATCTTTTACCCTCTATTTTTTGTCTTATAAATTTAAAATTCTTAGTTACTCATTCAATATTACTTTTCTTTTAATAAAATATAATGTTAATTATTAAAGAGAAAATCATATACCTTATATACTTCAATATATCTTCTTCAAGGCAACCTAACTAATTGGTACTGTTGCCATGCTAATACAAGATTCTAGTGACTTTTACTATATTAAGCAATTTCTACAAACCCACATTACAATGAAATTTATCTCAAACAACAAACATAATATATTAAAATAGAGCAAATTTTCTCCCATTACTTATGCTTTGTTTTTGAGCTAAGAAATTTATTCTAAGCTTGTTACCACAATTATTACAATAGTAAAGAATCTTTTATAGAAGTGGATAATGAATAATTTAGAAATAAAACAGCATGAATCGTTGTCATTTGATGACAAGAAATATTTTTTTATGAATTTTTTAATATTTTCTTATAAGATTTATATGTATTGCACGTCTATCTAAAGCAAACCATGCTTGATTGTGAAGATAAATGGGAATATTCTGTATAGCTTTTTAACTTTAACACGTTTGTCAAACACACTTAGTCAAGGGACTCACAATTTCACTTAACTTCTTTATTTTATTTCTATATGGTTACTGGTTTCGAAAGTTAACCAAATTTAGTTAGAAGAGTTGTAAGAAAATAAAATTCTGGATTCCATTTTTAAGATGGTTTAACCTTTCAAATGAGATAAAAAAGAAAGAGTTAAATATGTTTGTAATTTCTGTAAGTAAAACTGAATTTTATCTTTTGACCAAATTGTAGAGTAATTGCTTTTTTGTGTTTTTAAAAGTTTTGAAAAAAAATCTTTGTCAACAGACAAAATTAGCTTGTTTGCTATGTGACAAATGAAGTTTCAGGTATTTGATTTTAACTATTTATCTAGTTAGCATGAAATTTTCCATCAATGAGAATTTGACTTTGACTATTTTTCCATACTACATCAAATTTCAAGAATTTAATACATATCTATCTAACTCTATTTTTTTTTACATTTTTTTATATTTTTTTTTAAAATATATTATAATTAATATTTTTCTTTATATTTAAATTAGATTTATCAATTTTGAAAGTATAGATAATTTTTTATTTTTTAAATGTACTTTTTCTAAAAGATATTATGTCTCAATCCAAATTTTATTTTCTTTAAATTTGGGAATGCACTAAATGAAACAAATCTTCATATTATAAAAAGATTTTACCATAAAAGCTTCTAGAAGAAATAAAATACAATTCAATAAACTTATTTATAAATTAAATTAATTTATGCACAAGTTTAAAATAATTTTTTTAATTATATAAAATAATTTATATAAATTAGTTTATATATAATATTTATTATAATAAATCTTGTAATATAACAAAAATATTAATTATAATCTATTTTTAAATATTTTAATCATTTTTTATAAAAAAATTTATTCTATGTGAAAAAATTAGAGCTAAATATAAAATAAAAATATAATTATAACATATTTCTTTTATATAATTTAAAAAAAAAATTAAATATGTTTTTAGTCCGTACTGAAATAAAGAAATAGTCAAACCCATATCTCCTTCGCTGACATAGAACTCCACTTGCTTAAGAGGATTTCAAGACTTTTCAAAAGTATAAAAAAATAATCAGTATACAATTTCATTTCAGCTATGGATAAAATCAAAATAAATAAAAAAATCAATTGAAGTTTTATATAAAAAAAAATGAACAGTCTAAAATTAAAAATTATTATTTATAACTCCTATTAAATAAGTAAATTTTGATTATAATTCTTATAAGATTTCTTATGAACCTAAAAGGTAAAACAATGTCTAAATTGGACAAAATTTAGGTGTAGTACCAATATTTATAATAAAATATTTCATTTATTATTGAAAGGAAACTATAAATACATGTTTCAATAAACTTACAATTCCTCTCTTGAAAAATGAAATTTGTTTTTTTTTTATATATTAGAATCAATTTACAATAAGGTAAACATAAATATTTAAAAGATTGTATAAGAAACTGTGCAAATTAATTTTTATATAAATTAATTTTAACTTTTATAGAAACTATTTTTTTATATTTTATTTTTTCTTTCTTAAAAATGAGAAAAGAACAAACATTTTAAATTACTTAAAAAATGTTATATCATTCTTTTATAATAAATATGTTTTTTTTCTATAAAAACTTATTTATTTCCAACTTCCTATCATATGTGCAGATAACACAACAATATCATTAATAAATATTTTTACTCTTATGAATTTTACTAATTATTGATCTGAAGAGAATGTTTAAGAAGTTAATAAATAAAATTTCATTAAAAATAGATTAACAACATTAAATGTAATTCTGTCTCACTATTTTTGTTAAGAATTAAATGATAGAAAAATCATCTGCTAAAAACAATGTTGTCAACAACCTGAAACTCTTTTCTTGAGAGTCAATGTTCTTCCCAAATCTCAAGTCTCAAAGTCTCATATTAGCTGTTATTTTCCTTGAAATGAGAATATATTCTACAAATCTCAAAAGTCTCACATTGAAAACTTCACTAAATAACAATATTATACAAAAAAAAAATGTACTTCAATACATGCTCAGACTTCAAATGTGTGGGAATGCCACAATGTTAAATAATTTTTATATACTTATTACAATTTTTTTATTAAAGTTTAAATATATATATATATATATATATAATTATTGACTTTGAACCAGTTTTAGAATTTCATTGGCCGAGATGAGTTTTGAAAACATTAGCTACTTGTTATTAGGTTAATTCCATGTTGCACTAACTAGTGAGGAAGAGTGGTAAATAGAGAACAAGATTCACATAATTTATTAGAAGAAACATAAACCAAATACAAAGAGTTTGATGTATGTGCTACATTCTTAATTAAATTATCATGGCTAAACAGCACAATCACTTGAAAGTGCCCTAAACATGAAATAAAATTGCATCAGGAAATCAATGGTACTTTATTTACAGCGACAGGAAACTAGAAGGAAGGAGACTTTTCCCCCTTATCCATAACAAGTTCACATGTGGTGAGGTGAATTAACAGAAATAGAACATCATGTACAGATAAAATACAAAGTTAAGAACAGGAAATGCAAGCAAGTTAGGGATCTGCTTTACCAACAACCTGTTCATCACTAGAATCATATTCATCTTCACTCATCTCCTCATCACTGGATTTCTCTTCAGTGACTTCTCCTATGTCTTCAGGTTTAGCATATTTCTCACAGTACTCTGACATTGAAGTCAAAAACACATCAGTAGTCATGTGTGAATTGAATAAAAATGAGAAAACTTGATCGTTTCCAGAAAAAAATAATCAGAGATTGGTTCTCAGAAGGATTCAAAGCTAGATTAATTGTTTTGGAAGTGACACAGTCTAACAAGTTAGATAATCACAGCTATACTTTTGGATGTCTAATGGTATGCAGAATAAAATGAAATGTGATAAAGTTACCACTTCATTGTCCTTACATACTGGAAAGCATGAAATAGAAATTATATGTTTGGTTCCATCCTTATTTAACAATTCAAACAAAAACCTAGTATAAATATAATTCCATTTCATTACACCCTACTTCATCCTTTTCTTTACATCCAAACATAGCCAAAAGGATGGTGTAGTATGAACTCTAGAGTAGAAACATTCCATTAAAATCTGGTTTTGTTTTGTAATTTCAAATTTATTAAAACTGTAATCTGAGCATATACCACTGCCCTTCATTCACAAATATTTTGCCAGAGATAAAAATTCTCACCATCCCATACTTTTAACACCAATACAACTGTTAATAAACCAAGTTTCCTCGAATTTCTATAACGCAATCCATTAAATGATTATAGGACTCTCCATCCTTTCTCGTTTTTATCCCTCATTTTTATGTTAAGGATTTGATGGTATGATAGAAGGCAGTAACATGATATTGGTGACAGCTGTCAACAAATCAGTTCTGTTAATGGATCAGACCTTGCAATGTTAGAAATTTATGATGCAGTTAATAGAAGAGCAACAATTTGTTTTAATAATATTCATAAGATAATTGAATGAAGTTAAGAATTATTAAAAAAATGAAGTTCTAACTGTTTGTGAGTGTACATATATGCACATCCAAATGAGTGCATATAAACTAATGCAAGAAATGCCTAGTTAGAAAATGAGCAGAGAGGATGGATACCTTTAACCCTTAGCTCATAAGCAGATCGGTCACGCATCATTAAAGCTGCAGCTTCTCCATTCAAGGGATCTGATGGATTGGGATACAGCAGAAGTTGTGGTAGAAAAACCTCAAACACATTAACAAGATCTGGAAGGAAGAAAGTAGTTTTGTTTGACATACAAAAAACAAACAAAAAATGTCAAAAATATTAAACTTTGAACAGTCCACAAATTTTCTCAGAAAATTTATTGAATTTCATTACCAAACATAGGACTCCAGGTTTGATTGATAACATCCAGACAAACTGATCCTGACCTGAAATTATTGTCATAGAAGATTATCAGATCAGACACTCTGAAGCACAATTACTTTTGTAGCAAATACATATTAAGTCACTCAAATCTCAGAACATTACTACTATGTGCCTACATCTCATCAACATTAGGGTGATAGATCTTGTTGACGAAGCCAATGGAAGGAGATTTATAAGGATAAGCATCAGGCAACTCAACTCTCACTTTCCACACACCACCAAGATAAGGACCTGCAAAAAACCATCAAACAGATAAGAAGACTAAAGAAAAAGGAAGCTACATGATACAGAAACATTGATAAGGATCTCAAACCAGGAAAAAACAACAATCAAAGGTGAAATTAATAACTATGGTGCTAAAGCTGATACAGGTAAAAAACAACAAAATATAGCTGGCACCAATCCTTTTCTGGCTAGACGTCAGTTCCATATTCATACTAACAACACCACAACAAGCAAAAGGGAAATCAATAAGAAAGTACAAAAATCATTTGCAAAACTAAAGAATCAATAAGAAAATATTGCTGTCCCAAAATCTATTAACAGAATCCACAGAAAACACACAGCAATTAACACAACAAACAGAAGGGGTAAAAAAAGGCATCAATATAATCTTGTAGCTACACAAATCTAAAGCTACCGAGGTCAAACAGCTATCTCCAGGAAGAACACAGCAAAGAAAAGGGAAAAAACCCACAAAAGCAAAGCATCTAACTTGATGAGAAGAAGCAAGAGAGAAAGAAGAGGGAGGAAAGGGAACTCACTGTCTTTGGGTCCATGGAATTGCACATAAAATTCTTGCATTCCATCATTAATCATCTCCACCTTGTAATCACTCATCATCCTAAGGAAAAGAAAAGATAAAGTAGACCCAGAATCAGAAAGAGAAGGGGAAAAGAGAGCATTAGAAAAATATTGAAACTTTGATGGAATTGAGGAAAAAAAGGATTAACAGTTTCATCAAGTCCATCTCTCTGCGCTTGCTTGGGGAAGACATGGTTTTGTGTGTGTTGGTTGGTCCTTGCTTTGCCTTTTTCCTTCTCCTCTTTAGCCTTTTCCTTTGGCAAGTGGAGAGAGAGAGAGAAAGACAGAGAGAGAGAGAGAGAGAAGTTGAGATTGGAGACTCTGCTGAAAACAAGTAAAATTTGGTTCAGACAGCAATCAGCACAACTAGCAGATAATAATAATAATAATAATAATAATAATAATAATAATAAAACCTCTATTATAGATACTATTAATTATTTTCCTCAACAAGTTTATACTATACTTAAAAATATAAAGACAATAATAATGATGCTGACAATAAATTCTCGTAATTTATTTTTAAATTTATGAATTTTAGTTTAAAAATCTGATCTTGTACACTATTTTAATTTTTTTTCTTCTTAATATCAAATAATAATATATAACAGAATACCAATGGGATGTTTTAGTTTACTTTCAGAATATCACATTCATATTGACTGTTATTATAGTTTTAAGTTATTTTGTTATATACACTAATTGTTAAGAATGAAATATGGAAAATACATTAAATTAGAAAATAGGAAGCAGAATTTTAAGACAATAGATTAATAAAAAATTAAATTAAGACAAATAACGAAGATGACGATAGGTGTTTCTAGCACATTTCTGCACTGCATGAAACAATCATATTTTTTTTTTTATAAAATTTTTCATATTAAACATTATTGAAACTTGACTTTAACATTTAGTTAGGTTGATATTTTAAACAATAACAATTGTCTGTTAAAAAATATTATTAAAAAAAGTAAAAAGAAAAAAACAATCATATTTTGAAGCTCTTAATTTTGATGTGTTTGAGTTGTGATAAAATATTCATTTCTTAACCTATTTTATATTTTCTTTAATGAATGATAATCTTAGTTTTTATTTCTATGTAATTATATAAAAAATATTAAAATAAGCTTAATTATTTTTATACTTTATGTATAGAGATATTTTAAAGTGAAAAAAAATAAAAATATTTTTAAAATATTAATATAAATAAATAATTTTTTATTGAAATATTATCTTCTTCTCCATATCCTTATTTTTTTTAAACCAAAATGTCGAATAAATTTTTTTATTGTTGTTATTAACATTAATTAACTTAATTATTGGCAATGTTGTATTATAATAACTATAACTATCATTATTTTTTATTTATTGTTAATTTTATTATTATTTGTCAAAGTTTTAAATTGTGAATACATCATTATCTTGTTATCTTAGTCGTAGTTTTACTAGATTTGTCGTCACAAGTTATTTAGGGATAACAATCTGAACTAATTCATCTTCTATTTAGTTTGGGAAATATGAATTAGGTTGGTCTGTCTCGCATAAAAAAATGTGAGTTGATTTTATTATCCCGTCTCACATAAAAGTTGATTTGTGGGCTAGTTCAGATAAGAAATATTATTTTAATTAATAAAAAATAAATTTTTAAATATAAATTTTGAATAAATTTATTTTTTATTTATTAAATTATTTCTTTTTCTTATTTAATGAATTATGTAAATGATCTCACATTATTATTCTCACGACACATGCATAATAAAATATGGGTGAAAAGAAATTATTATGATCTTCTAATTTTCAATAAAATTTAGATGGTAATCGTACTAATAAATTAGCTAATAAAATATTTCATTAAATATATACATTTTTAAGACAATATATTAAACACATGGTTATTATTCTAATTGAAAAATAATATATATAATATATATATAATACTATATTTAAATTTTATTATAAAAATAATTTAAGTCCAACTATATATATTGGATGAGTATTGAAACTTAAATAATATTAAATATTATTAAATATAACAAACCATCAAGCATTATCGAATTTTGTAACGGTGTTATGAATTAGGGATTAAGAGGAGTTTCTTTTTTCACTTCTATGCATTTTTTCTTGTACCCCTACTTAAAAAATACTCAAATTATTATTTGACATTTTTCATTGAACGTTTTTTCTTTAATTCTGAAATGTAGAATCCAGAGACTTCCCAAGTTATAGAATCTAGAAGTTAAAATTTGTGTTTCAAATTGTACAATATGAATTACAATATATTTTGAATTGCACAATCCATAATACAAATTTTGTTTTCCAAATTGTAGAAACGGAATGAATAATTTTGGAATTTTTTAAAGTATAAGGGTGCATGAAGAAATTATAGGGGTACAAGAAGAAATTTTTAGAGTTTTAATATATGCAAGTTATGCGGGTCGACTCGCCTCGTATTTGACTCGCATGAGTTGTGAATTATGTAGAATAAGCCTAACTTGACCAACATATTAAAATAGACCATCCACCCAATGATTTTTCTTATCGAATCACAAATTGATCTCCACAACCTGGTCCAAATTACCATCCCTACCATTATTACAAATACTTAAACCTTAAGGTCCAATCACTTCATCTTCATCTAAAAGTAATAAATGTTTGAACTTAGGCACTCTAATATTTAGGGACCTACCATTGAATCCTTTTGTGACTACAAATGTTTTATTTCTTTCATCAATGATCTTTCTTGGTGTTACTTAGGCGTATTTATCAAAATCTAAAGGTTTGATTGAAAATGTTTTTTTTAAGGATTTTCACATGCTTGTTCAGAATAATTTTTCTAGCAAAACATCCTATGTTCTAATAATGACACATAATACATGTCTAAATAAGATTTTCTTTTTTGTCTCGTAAAGTAAAGTTACTTTATGTAGTAGTTTTAGAGAAGTTATATGAAATAGCTTCCATAAATTAGCTCAGGCATAAGCTAATTTGAAGCTAGGAGAAGTTAATTTAAACTTATGGAGAAGCTATTTTTTTTTCTATCCTAAATGAGCTTATGAAAAAAATTGTCCAAACAAGTCAAAGTGTAACTTCTTGTGATTTTTATTTAGAGGAATTATTACCAATTATAAACCTCCATCAAAACTACAAGATTCTTTTATTTACTGAGTGTGTTATCCAATCTCTAAGTATATCACATATAATCAATTCTCATGAACTTGGCAAAAGGCTATGCATAAATAACTTGAAGTCCTCCTCAAAAATTATATTTTAACTATTGTTAAAATTCATAATAGAAAAAAGTTGTTGGAAATTATTTAGTGTCTAAAAAAAATGTAAATGACATAATTCATATATAAAAGCTTATCTTATAGTCTATCACACAAATACTTAGAGAGGATAATAAACAGACTTTTGCTCTTGTTGCTAAAATGAACATTGTACATTTTTTTTTTCTGCTTCACTGAATGGAAGTTTAGACTTTTATTTAGTTTAACAACTATATAAATAAATTTATGGATTGTAAATACATTATTTATTCTTGTTTTCTCATCTTAGATCTTGATCTCTTAAACTACTTTCTTTGAATTGAAATAATAACTTATAATAAAAATTGATTTTGTAACCAATGAAATAATATTCTTAATTTACTTGGAATGCATTCCAAGTCAACTTTTACTCCATTAGATACTAAGTTGAAACTTGAGAAAACAAATGTACATCACAAGCAACTATCAACAATTGATGAGTAAGCTCATTTATATTACTATTACTTGATCTGACATAACTTATGTTGGTAGTCCTGCACCTACAACTTTTCATTTGAACACACTCAAATGATTTATAAAGACTCTATTGAGTGTGAGATTGTTCTAACAAAGAATGACCACACTCAAGTAAATTGTATAGTTCTCCGTTAATTTTGATTTTCCTAATAGTATTCTTAAGAGAATTTTTGTTACAACCAAACAATCATGCAAATTATAGTCAATCCTATATTTCACAAGTGAATGAAACATATCAAGATTGATTGTCACTTCATCTGCTAGCAAGTTAAAAATTAAATGATTGAAAGTGGTTATATTTAAAATCATGATCAACTAGATGATCAACTAGATTATGTATTTATTATAGTGATGCTTAATATACAATTTTATTATTTAGTGTACAAATTTGGATAAATGATTCATCTTGATAAAAATCCTAAAATATTGAAGGAAAATATAATTTTTATTTTATTTATTATATCAAATAGTACCATAAAATAAATATTATTTATTTTTTTATAGGTAGGAAAGTAGGATAATTTTTTATTTATTATTGAATGAAGTAATGTCAAACTATAAATTTAGTCTTCAAGTTTAAATATATTCATTATAATAAATAGTTTTTATTTCATTGTAGCAACTAGAGATCTTCAATCAATACAAACAATAAGGTTGTAAGTTGTATATTTATACGACATAAAAAATAATATATAATTCTTATTTATTGATTTATATTTATAGGTCACATCATGTTGGATACGTAATAAACTATATTAAAAAAATATCATATTATATTCGCTCAGAGTTCTAATAATATTAGTCGTTAACCTTGATTATAAATAATGTTATACCAAAATTTCCATACTTTGAACGATAGATAATCCATAACAAAATCATAATTAAAAAGAAAAAAATCTTAAATCTTTTCTGTCTTTTTCTTATGCATTTCTATGTCACTCTTTTACATGACTTTCAGGTCTCAAATAATACCATATTGTGATTAAAAAAGAGGTTTTGGTAGGATTTTTTTATTGTTCTTTTATCAAAATTAGTATTTCATTCTTTTGATTTACAAAATTAAAATTCTACTGAAAATTGGTTAACACATTTAATAAGAGTAAAATTCATTTTTATTTAAAAAGTAACATTAAAAAACACTACATATGGAACACCCAAAAATACATCTAATTAATATAATATAAGTTATATAGATTTCTATTCAAGCATAGAGTATTTCAAGCATAGAGTATTTCAAAAGGTTCTTAATACATGATTAAAACTTGAAAATAAAAAAATTTACAATTCATAACTTAAAATGAGATTCTAAAGCCTTCGAGATTCTCTTGCACCTCTATGATCATTTGCTTGTGTACATACTACAGTCGTGACAGTTCAAAAACAACAAGAAAAGCAAGGGTAAGCTAGTGAAAATAAAATTTTATAATATACACAATTAAATAAAAAAAGAAAAATTACATGAATCAATTTTCGAATTATTCAATCTTCTTCAAATCCCAACATAAAACAGTCACATAGATCTCACATTGATCTACACATCCAGGATATTCAACAAACAAAAACGCCTTCCGAAAGACCCGTATTAAGTAAGTCCTACCAGAGACTAACACCAGATCCAAAGATTACCAGCGAATCCAAGATAAAGGATCAAGGTAAGTTCAATACAACTCAAGTCGTGCATCTCATACGTCACGGTGTACATGAACTCCCCCATCAGCTTCTCCCCACCTGATATCTTAGTCTATGTGACCTAGATCATCAGTGAAGCTCAGGGACCTCTGTTATCACATAAGCATTAATACTTAATACACAACAAACATCAGTTCATATATTATTCCAAATGTATGAATTCAATTCCATACTGTACCGGTACCGGGCGAGACTGGGACCCACCTAGCTACCCGATGCCCAGTCAACCTGCCCGAGTGACCGAAGGCTGAGACCCCTTGAGGACTTGGCCGAAGGACCGAGGGTCCGAGACCTTTTGTAGACTTGGCCGAGAGATCGAGACCGTTGAAGACTCAACTAAGACGGCCGAAGGCCACGGGTGTTTGGCCGATGGCCGATCCTCACCCTGAGAATTTGACCGATGG